>MDSV01075991.1_pt1 | contig 14880 bp, 14 predicted proteins | sample 810851 | NCBI WGS metagenome assembly MDSV01 (sample SAMN05326640, study PRJNA326480) | marine metagenome | isolation source: seawater | place: Atlantic Ocean: North East | collected 2012 | reverse complement strand
GAATCTAATTTTTTAGGGGCCAAAAATTTTTTGGAAGTTTTGAAAAAAAAAAGATCAAAAATTAAATTTTTTAAGGCAAATTCTGGTTATATTTTTAATCCTCAAAAAGGCATAATAAACATAAATTCTAGATTTTCTAAATCAAAAAATCCTTATATTAAAAGTCAAATTAAAGCATACAAAATTGTAAAAAAATTTAGAATTGAAGGTCTAAATTCTTATAGTATTATTTTTTTGCAAATTGAATCTCCTTTAAGAAATAAAGATTTTTTTATAAAAAAAGTTTGTTTGAACGCGAGGAGAGAAAAAAACATCGAGGTTGGTAATATTAATACAATAAGAGATTATTCATGGGCACCTGAAATTGCAAAAGGAATTTATTATTTTAGTAAAATTGATCCATGCGATATAATTTTATCATCAGGTAAAGGAATTTCTGGAAAAAAAATTCTAGAAGTAGCCTATAGTAAAAGAAAAAATAGATTTAAGAATTATTATAAGATTAATAAAAAGTTTTTAAGAAAAAATGAAATTAAAGTATTAGTAGGTTCAAATAAAAATTCTGAAATTTTGAAAAAAAAATTTAATTGGACTTTAAAAACTTATGGTGCAAAAATTGTTTCAAAAATGTATAAATCGATTTAATGCAAAAATGTTAAGCCAATGATAATTGCTTTCTTTTTAACTTCATTATTTATTTCATTTTCTATTATTGGTTATGGTCTAATGGTTAATAAATTTTTAGGAATTAAAATTCTAAATTATAGCTATGGCTTATTAGGAATTTTGGGACTTTTTTTTTTATCAATTATATCAAGTTATACGCATTTAGTTTTTCCTCATAATTATATTCATAATATGATTATAATTTTATTTGGCATAACTTATTTTATTAGATTTAATCAAAAAAATTATAAAGAACTAAAGTATTTTTCAATAATCTTTTCACTTTTATTTATTTCACTTTTATTATCAAAAACAAATGAGGATTTTGGATATTATCATTTACCAAACTCAATTCAATTTGTGGAACAAAAATTGCAATTTGGATTGGGAAACTTAAATCATGGATTTAAACATATAAGTAGTATTTTTATGTTAATGACATTAACATATCTGCCTTTATTTGATTATTATTTATTTAACTTAGTTAATTTTTTATTTTTAGTATTTTTTGCATATTTTATTTTATCTAAAATTTATTTTAGAAAGAATGAAAACTCAAATATAAGTAAAGTATTACTCAGCTTCTTTCTTATTTTATTTTTAGTTAAATTTAGTAGACTTGCGGAATATGGCACCGATCTAGCCGGACAAATATTGATAGTTATTTCATTTTTTTTTATCTTCGAATTATTATTTAACGATAAACTTAAATATAAAGAAAAAATAACATATTTTAAGTTAAGTATAGCTTTAATTATTTTCTCTATAAGCATAAAGTTTATTTTAATTATTTATTCAATTTTAATTTTGTTACCCTTTTTGTACTTAAAAGAGAAACAAAAGTTAATTAATGAATTAGTAAGATCAAAATTTTTAGTTATTATTTCTTTACCAGTTATTTTTTTTATTTTTTTTAATTTTTCTTCAACTGGATGTATTATTTATCCAATATCAGAAACTTGCTTTAGTGACGTCTTTGATTGGGCTTTGCCAAAAAATACAGTAGATTATTTAAATTTGCACTATGAACTTTGGTCAAAGGGCGGCATGGGTCCAAATTTTAGAGTTGAAGATCCAGAGCTTTATGTAAAAAAATTTAACTGGTTATCAAATTGGATATCAGTTTATTTTTTTAATAAATTTTCAGATTATATTTTAGTAATACTTGCAATTTTATTAAGTTTTTTCGTATCTTTTAATAAGGAAATTTTTTATAAAAAAAATAAAAAAATAAATTATGATTTTAACAAAATAAAAATTCTATATTTATTTTTATTATTTATTTTTATTATTTGGTTTATTAAATTTCCAACCTTGAGATATGCGGGATATATAATAGTTTATATAATTTTTACTCTTCCACTTATTTATTTTTTTAGTCGCAAGATAAATATTTCAGAAAAATTAAGTATAAAAAAAATAAGTATTTTATTTTTAATTGGATATTCTATATTTTTAATAAAAAATTCTTCTAGGATTTATGAAGAAATACTGATACCGGAAGAAAAACATCATAATTTTAAAAATTTTCCATTATATTGGGTTGAAAATATAAATTATCAAAAAGTCGAAATAAATAATCATAAAGTTTTTAAAGTTTTGGATAATAAAAAATGTTGGAGCACCCCATCAACGTGTGTACGATCTGTATCTAATTTAGAAATAAAAAGAAAAAATAACTATATTTTTTATTCAATTAAGAAATGAAATTTAATCCTTTAATATCTATAATTATAACTTATTATAAAAAAAAGAATTTTATCAAAAAAACTTTAAATTCTATAAAAAAACAATCATATAAAAATTATGAGTTGATTTTTGTTTATGATGACGAAAATAAATATGAATTAAAATATATAATAAATCTAATTAGTATTTTTAAAAAAAAAAAATTAATAATTAATAATAAAAATTTAGGTGTAGCAAATTCAAGAAATCGAGCATTGAAATTTTGTAATGGTAAATATATTTCTTTTATTGATTCAGATGATATCTGGTCAAAAAATAAATTAAAAAAACAGCTGAACTATATGATTTTAAAAAAATTAGAATTTACTTTTACTTCTTATAATGTGATTGATGCAAATGATAATATTTTAAGTTATCGAAAAGTTAATAAAGATGGAAAATATAATGAGTTACTTAAATCTAATTATATTGGCTTGAGCACTGTCATGTTTCAAAAAAAGTTATTAAAGTATATAAAATTTCCAAATTTAAAAACTCAAGAAGATTTTGCAGTTTGGCTTAAATTATTAAAAAAAGGATATAAATTAACTCATATGAAAGAAAATTTATCATCATGGCGAAAGATAAAAAATTCCTTGTCTTCTAATTCAATACAAAAAATTTGCGATGCTTTTAAACTATTTTATCAAATAAAAAATAAAAACTTAACATTGTCAATTTATAGTGTATTAGTACTTGCTTATAATAAATTAAAAAAATAATTAAAAAATTGAAAAAAACAGCTTTAATTACAGGTGTAACAGGTCAAGATGGATCTTACTTGGCTGAACTTCTATTAAAAAAAGGATACAGAGTACATGGTATAAAACGTAAAGCTTCTAGTTTTAATACAAGTAGAATAGACCATATTTATAGAGATTTTCATGAAAGCTCTAATTTTTTTTTACATTATGGTGATTTAGCTGATTCAAATAGTTTATTTAATATCATAAGCAAAGTTAAACCTAATGAAATTTATAATCTTGGAGCACAAAGTCACGTAGGCCATTCTTTTGAGATACCGGAATATACATCTGAGGTAAGCGGCTTAGGGACTCTTAGAATTCTTGAAGCAATGAGATTTTTAAAACTTAATAAAACTAGATTTTATCAGGCAAGTACCTCAGAATTATTTGGAGAAAAAAATAGTAAAATTAATTCATTTAATGAAAAATCATTAATGGTTCCAAAATCACCTTATGGTGTTTCAAAATTATATTCTTATTGGATTACAAGAGTTTACAGAGATGCTTATAATTTTTATGCTTGTAATGGAATTTTATTTAATCATGAAAGTCCTAGAAGAGGAGAAACTTTTGTTACAAGAAAAATAACGATGTTTTTTGCAAAAAAAATACTAGGATCAAAAGAAATATTATATCTAGGAAATTTAAATGCAAAAAGAGATTGGGGGCATGCGAAAGATTATGTGGAAATGCAGTGGAAAATTTTACAACAAACAAAACCAGATGATTATGTAATAGCAACAGGTAAAGCTATAAGTGTAAGACAATTTGTGAATGAATGCTGTAAATATCTTAATTTAAAAATAATATGGACAGGAAGTGGAGTAAATGAAAAAGCATATTTAATTAAAGGAAACAAAAAAGAATTAATAATTAAAGTAGATAGAAAATATTATAGACCTTTAGAAATTGATTATTTAAAGGGTAATCCTAAAAAAGCATTTAAAAAATTAAAATATAAATTAAAAAATTCTTTAAAAGATCTTGTAAAAGATATGATGGAATCAGATATTATTGAGGCTCAAAAAAAAATCTAAATTTATAAAATTATAATGAATAAAAATGAGTCGATATTTGTAGCAGGGCATAAAGGATTAGTAGGTAGCGCTGTTTTACAATTGTTAAAAAAAAAAGGATTCAAAAAAATTATTACTATAGATAGAAAAAATTTAGATTTAAGAAATTATCAAAAAGTAGAAAAATTTTTTAAAAAAAAAAAAATTGATTATATGGTTATGGCAGCTGCTAGAGCTGGGGGAATAATGGCAAATAGCACAAATCAAAAAGATTTTTTTTTAGAAAATATTGAAATTCAAAATTCATTGCTTCAGTTGGCTTTAAAAAAAAAAATTAAAAGAACTATTTATTTAGGAACTTCTTGTATTTATCCAAAATTTTCAAAAACACCAATAAAAGAAGATAGTTTATTAACTGGTAAATTAGAAAAAACAAATCAATGTTATGCAATTGCAAAAATTGCAGGCATTAAATTTTGTGAAACTCTGCATGAAGATCATAATTTAGATATTATATGCTTAATGCCTACTAATGTTTATGGTGTAAATGATAATTTTGATAAATTTAATGGACATGTAATACCTGCAATGATTTCAAAGTTTGTAGAGGCAAAAAAAAAAATTTAATGAAAATTAAATTATTAGGTACGGGAAAACCGATAAGAGAATTTATTAATTCTGAAGACCTAGCCGAAGCAATTGTTAATTGTTTAAATGTTTCTAAATCAAAAATAGTAAAAAAGTTCAAATTTAAACTACCTTTAATAAATGTTGGTACTGGTGAAACTATTTCAATATTAAAACTATCCAAGCTTATTGCAAAACTAACAAATTTTAAAGGAAAAATAATTTTTGATAAAAAGTTTCCTGATGGAACTTATAAAAAAAATCTCAATTCAAAAAATATATTTAATTTAGGTTGGAGGCCTAAAGTAAAATTATATGAAGGTTTAAAAAAAGTAATTAAAAATAGATTTAATTAAATGAATTTACACAGCGTAGTTATTTTTACTAGTCTGCTTGTATGTATTTATTTTATTTTTAAAAAACTTAATTTATTGGCAGATAATGTAGATTATTCTGACCATAAAAAATTAGGCATTTCTAATAATTCACCTGTAATTATTGGAGGAATATATTTAGCTATTGTTTTATTAATTTTTTTACCTGATAATTATTTTGCTATCAAGGTCATTAGTATTTCAATTTTATCACTAGGATTATTGTCTGATAAAAATCTTTTGCCAAACCCTAAAATTAGACTATTTCTTCAAATATTAATTTTACTAATTTTTGTGAGCTTAGAAAATTTAAATATTAATACTCTTAGTTCTGAATTTTTAGATAATTTACTTAAAAATAATTTTTTTAATTTTTTTTTAACAGTATTTTGTTTTGCTATATTATTAAATGGTAGTAATTTTCTTGATGGGTTGAATGGACTATTATCAGGATACTATATTTTTGTTTTGTTATCTGTAATTTATATTCATTTAACTCCAAATAATGTTGAAATTATAGATTTGGAATTTGTAAAATTACTACTTTTATCATTGGTAGTTTTCTATTTTTTTAACATTTTTGGCCTCGTATATTTAGGAGATGGTGGATCTTACTTACTTTCTTTTTTAGTTGGTTTTATTCTTATTAAAGCAAATCAAGAAAATATTTTTATTTCTCCATATTATGTTGCGGCAATGTTGTGGTATCCTGCTTTTGAAAATTTATTTTCTCTTATAAGGCGAACATATAAAAAATCAAATGTATCTTACGCTGATAAATTACATTTGCATCAATTAATTTTTAGATATTTTAAAACTAATAAAATTTTTGGTAAAAAAATAATTAACTCTGTTACATCATTAATTATACTATTATTTAATTTGCCATCTTTTATAATTTCAAGTTTATTATTTTACCACACGAAATCTCTAATTTTATTAATAATAATAAATTTAACAATCTACTTATTAGTTTATTACTTTCTTTCTAAGAATTTTAAATTTAAAAAATAATTTTAAAATTTCAATTGAAATTAAAAAGCCATCTCTAATTGCATTTACTTTTTTTTCCCCAGCAATTCTTTTCTTTTCTTGAGAAGGTATTGATACATATAACATATTTGATAAATGCATTTTGATAGGAAGTTCAACACAAAATTTGAAATCTGATGATTTAATATTTAGTTTTTTAAAACATTCAGTTTTACCCATTAAATATGTGTATAAAATATCTGAAATATTTAATGAAAATAAAATATTTCCTAATGTAGAAAAAATTTTATTACCAACCAAAGTTATTATAGTATCATCCTCACTCCCACCACCATTTTCATATCTTGATGTATAAACAAAATCATTAGTTTGAATTAGTTTGTACATTTTATGTAAATCATTTGCCTCAAAAGATCCATCAGCATTAAAAATACAAAAATATTTAGTTTTGCATTTATAAATTCCTTCGATAAGTGAATTTCCGTATCCTTTTCCATTTTGTTTATAAATTTCTACGTCAAAGGATTTAATTGCATTAATTGTTTTTTCATCATCTTTTTGCAAGGAAACTAGAATTTTACAATTAAAATTTTTTAATTCATTTAGTACTTTAGGCAAAGATTCAGCCTCATTCTTTGCTGGGATTATTAAAGTTAAATCTTCCATTGAAACTAACAATTAATACCTGAGTTTTCTAATTCTAAGAATGATCTAACATATTTAGAATATTTTTGACTTCTTAAATGATTAAATTTGTTCCAAAAAAAATCCCTAAAATATTTTTCATAAATTGGATTAAATTTAAATTCTAGAACAGTATCTCCTAAGTATAAAGGTTTTGAGAAATTTTTTATAGAGCTTGCATTAATATCTATATCTATTGTTGCTCTAATTTTATTATTATTTGAAAGCCAATAACTTCTTTTATAGTTTGTTTTAAGAACAAATTTATAATTAAAATTATTATTTTTTTTAAATTTTATATTGAAAAAACTATTTTTTAAATTTTCTATTAAATTTTTTTCATTAGCTTTTAAATCTATTTTTTCTACATTTTTCCAAACATTAAAGTTTTTTTTATTTTTTATTTCAATAAAAATTTTATCTAAATCATTGTCATACCATCTAAATCTAATTTTTTTTCTCTCACTCACTCCATTAATATTGTCCTTAGCAAAATCATAATTTGCGGTATCTAGATATATAGAACTGATAGTTCTATCAGGATATTTTTTAGTAAATCCATTAATTAATAATAATTTTTTAAAAAAATCATCTTTAAATTTTCCAAGAACAAACTTTTTTTCTATTCTATTTTCATTCATTTTAATAAAATAATTCGTTTATTATTTTGTTATCAATTTTTTTTGTTAAAGCATTCTGATTTTTTATAATTTTATTATTTAACCCTAATAAATAATTAAATTGAACATCATCTTTCGAGTCATTTATATAAAGTGATGCACCTTCATATTCTTTTTTTTTATTAAAAACAACAATATCAAACTCATTATTCTTAAATTTGTATTTTTTTAATTTTAAATTTGAGCCATCTTTTACCGCTACACCTAGCTTTGAATTTTGAAAATTTAAGTTCGATATTTCTCCTTTAGCATTTTCTCCAAAACTTAGACCTTTATCTTTGATATTTAAACCTTCTATAAAATTACCAACTACTTTTGCGCCCGAAATATCTAAACAATCATTATCAACGTCTTCACAAAAAATATTTTTGAAATTTAAAGTTCCAAAATCTATATCTATAGCATCCGCCTGTATATTCTTTACTTTTAAATTTCTAATATTACTATTTGATGAAATTATATTAATAGCATCCTCACTATTTGATGAAATTATTTGAGTATCTATAATTTCTATATTTGAATTAATAATATTTATACCCCCATATAATATTCGATCCTTTTCTTTTGGATAGGATAAATTTTTAAATATCACATTATTAAATTTAAAATTATTATTTGATAGTATTAGAGAGCCAATATTATCATCACTATAAATTATAATTGGTTCATTTTTTGTACCATTAAAAAAAATAGATCCTTCAGAAAAAATTGATACATCCTTTTTAAAAAATATTTTTACACCTTTTTGAATATATAAATTTTTATTTTTTGCCAAATAAAGATTTTCTTCTATTGTTAAGTTGTTTTGTAAAATATAATTATCTTCCAAATTCTTTATTTCTTTTTTGCTCAATAGATCTTTTCTTTCGAAACCATCATCTTTTGAAGGATTATTTTTTGCTAATTTTTTTTCTATCTCTATAATTCTACTTTGAATATAACTTGATCTATCAAAAAGATAATTTTGATCAAAAATATAAAGACCAAGACCTTTATAAAAAATTCTATCTTTCTTTGATGCTTCACTTAAAAACTGATCATTATAAAAATTTATAGATTTGAGATTTGCTTTATAAAAATCTTGAATTAATTCTTGAGATGAAATTTCTTTTAATTTTTTAATGTAAATATTCTTAAATTCATCATTTTTTAAGAATCTTAAATACCACTCCCTTTCTATGCAAATATAACTACAATTTTTATTTTTATAATCTAAAAAATCTAAAATGAGAAAGTTTTGAAATAAATTAGAATTATAATGACCATCAAACCCTATAGGTTCAAATTTAGCCGTTATAGGATTGTAATAAAGCTTTACACTTTTGGGAATTGATCCATGAAAATTTCCAGTTAAATCAATTATAGCAAAATAAGTTGCCCACTTTTCTAAATCAAAAATTTTATCAATATTATTTTTTTTATTTTTTACCTCATCTAATTTTATATGCGCCATTTTAATTAGCTCTGAGTGATTTGATTGCCAATAGTTTTTGGAATATAGGTGATATTCAATTTTTGGATAATTAAAACTTTTTAACTCTTCAACACCAAAAATTGGTCCATTTCTTTTTTTATTTCTTTCTATGAGTTCTTTAGAAAAACCTTCTTCAACAGCATAAATTCCTTGATTAGTATCATTTAGAGATAAGTTTATAAAAAAATATTTTAAGGCAATTAATTTATTAGTTTCTAAAAATTTATGAAAAATATATTCATATATATAATTCCTAGTAATGGGTTTTTGAACAGAAAATTCCTCTAATCCCCAAATTCTATCATCTCCTCTTAAATCTATTCTATAAGAAGTTTGATCTTTATCATACCAATGCATGGACCTGTCTCCTTTTACTCTAAGTTTTATATTATAATCATTTTGATTATAGTTAAGAGACGCCCTAGAAAATTTTTTAACTTTTTCTGACACACCTTCCAACTTATTTTTTCTCTGTAATTCTAAATTATATAAATTTTTTTGGTTAATTTTCAAAGTTATATTTTCTAAATCATTTTTTGATAAAAGAAACTTTAAAGATTTAAAATTATGAGAAGTATAATCATCTATCTCAAAAAAACTAAAACCAAAATATTTATCAATAATAACTTTATCTATCTTTTTCAAAAGTGTTAATGGCTTGAATCTTTCATACATACCACTGTTAAAATAATGAAATACTAATAAAATTATTATTAGTAAAGAAATTGAACCTAAAACTTGAATTAATCTATTTAAAAATTTTAAAAATAAATTTACAAAATGAAACCGATTTATTTTTTTTTTTAAAATCACTTTAATATATTAAGTGTATTATTCGTATGCACCAGTTTTTGAATATATTGAAACTTCTAAATTTTCATCACAAATTTTTTTAATATTGACTAAAAAGTCTTCACTTTTTTTTTCTTCAATATCATACCAAAAAATATAAATACTTTTTTTTTTTTCAATGTTAGCAGATTTTAGTTTTAAATATTTAAAATTATTTTTTATTTCTTTAATAATTAAATTTATATCTTTTTTATTATTATCAAGAATGTTTATACTTAATATATTAGCATCAGTATTAAATTCATAATTATTTTTATTTTTATTTTGATAAATATTTCGAATAAATAAAAATATAATAATTATTATAGTTGCTAAAGTAGATAACAAAAATTGATTTGCGCCATTTGCCAGGCCTATTGCTATAACAAAAAATAAATATACTAGTTCTTCGGGCTCTTTTATTGCTGCTCTAAATCTTACTATAGACAAGGCTCCAACAAGTCCCAAAGATAATGCTAAAGAAAACTTTATAACCGTAATTACTAATGTAGTTATAATAGCGAGCGGTATAAAAGTGTCTGAAAAATAATCTTTATCATTAAGGGCTCTTCCCACTTTTAAATATGTGAGTTTTACTAAATAAGCTAAAATTAGCGATAATAATAAAGCTATAAAAAAATTTCCAAAATCAATATCTATACTTGAATTTAAAAAAAAGTTTTCCAACTCTCTTTTTGCTATTAAACTTGATGATTCATTTTCCATTTTTATTGTGTTTAACGAAAACTTTATAACCTTGATTAATACTTTTGTAAAACAAAGAAGTAACTTAGATTAAACATTCAGTTAATTAATATTTTATAGGTTATACTTAAAATTAAATAAAGTGAAAAGTAAATATAATTAAAATATATAGTTTTTATTTTGATAGGATCTTTTTTTAATTCCAAATTAAACAAAAGTAACACTAAAAAATAAATAGTGGGGCTAAAATTTGCCTGCCATATAGTAATTTGAGGATTTGATAAAATCAAAATGGCACATAATAGTAGATTATTTAAATCATCTTTAAAGATTTGGACTAAATAAATATAAGTAAAAAAACATATAATAAATAGTAGAAAATTATTTTTAAACAAAATTTGAGATAAATTGTAAATAAATCCGCCACCTGAATTTGTTAAATTATAAGATTCAGAAAAATCAAAAAAATAGCATGATGCAAAAAATATGATGAAATAAAAGATAAATTCTTTTTTGATTTTAAATATATATTTCAAGTTATAACTTAAATTTTTTGATAAAAAAAAAGGCAATAAATAAAAAAAGATTAACGAAATAATAATTATAATTTTATTAGAAATATTTTTAATGCTATAAAAATTTTCTCCAATATTCCATTCAGAGGAATTGAATAAAAAATTTATTTCAAGAATAAATAAGTAATAAAAAAATGGCAGTGAAAGTAGAATATTAAAAATTGTTATAATCAATATTTCTTTTGAAATTTTAAATTTATAAAAATATTTAATAAAAAAGAATATTACAAACACACCAAAGTTAGGGCTACAGTAGGCAGACAAAGATAGAAAAAAAGTATTTAGTAAAGAATTTTGAAAGGGTTTTTTATTAATTTTAAATTTTAAGTAATAATAAATTGAAATTGTAAAAAATAAAGTTCCTAATAAATGTGGGTCTGGCCAGAATGAATATGACCTAAAAGTAGGAAATAATAAAATAATTGCAGACAAAAGTTTTAAATTTATTTTAGGAGTTTTTTTAAAAATAATTTTTAAGGATTTATAAAAAAAAATAGGAATTAATAAAAATAAATGTAAAAATAAAATTTTGTGACCAAATTCTCCAAAATTTAAAAAAGCAGATTGAACAATAAAAAAAATAGGAGACTGTCTATGTCCTAGATCGTCATATGTTAAGAATGTATAAAGAAAATTTGATTTAAATTTTTCTGCTACATGTGAGAGACTATTATAATCGTCAAATGCCCCACCAATTGAATCTTCACCATAAAAAAAACCCAAAAGTATAGAAAAATAAATTAATATAATAAAAATATTTATTTTTTTGGAGTTTACCATTATGAAGATATATACCTTCAAATTAAAATTTATAAATAAATATTCTAATGATTTATATATTAAAGACTCTGCTAAGTATTTTTGATTATTTTACACTTAAAAAAGTAATGGAAAAGATAAAACATTTAATTGGAGATAATTTTTCTTTACTAGTAGATGTTGGCTCTCACCATGGAGAATATATTTCCAGTATTAAAAAAAATTTTAGTATTAAAGAAATATATGGATTTGAGCCAAATCCAGATGCATTTAAAATTTTAAAAAAAAATATAATTAAATTTGATGGTATAAAAATTTATGAATATGGAATTGCTGATATTGAAGAAGATAAAACATTAAACCAAAATATTGAAAGTTCCTCTTCATCAATAAATTTTTTAAATAAAGACTCTAAATATTATAAAAAAAAATATTTTTTATTTAATTTTTTAAATCTAAAAAAGGTTAGTAATTCAATAAAAATAAAAACTATTAATTTAGCAAACTTTATTGATAAAAAAAAAATAGATAAAATTGATTTGTTAAAAATTGATACTGAGGGATACGAATTTAAAGTAATAAAAGGCTTGGGAAAAGATATATCAAAAGTAAACTTAATTCACCTAGAGCACCATTTTGACGATATGATTATAAAAAATTATAAGTTAAGCGATATACATAATTATTTAAAAAGTCATAATTTTATAAAAGTTTTTAAAATAAGGATGAAATTCAGAAAATCTTTTGAATATATTTATAAAAATAGAAATTTTTAATGATTTATAATAAAAAAAATTTTGTCTCTATTTTAATAACAAACTACAATAAAGAAAAATTTTTAAATAAATCTATTAAATCATGCTTAAAACAGAAATTTTTAAAAAAAGAGATTATTGTTTTTGATGATTGTTCAAATGATAAATCGTTAAAAATACTTAAAAAATTTTCAAAAATTAAAGTAATTAAAAATAAAAAAAAGAAATATTTATCAGGACCTCTTAATCAAATTTATGGTTTGTTAAAGATATTTAAAAAATCCAAAGGAGAGATTATATTTTTTCTTGATAGTGATGACGAATATAAAACTAATAAATTATCTAAAATTTTTAATATGTTTAAAAAAGATAAAAACCTGAAATTTATTCAAGATACACCTTTTTTAAAATCATCTAAAAGATTTGGAAAATTGAAGAATAAAATAACTTTATTTACTATTTGGCCTAGTTTTTTCCCCACTAGCTGTATAGCAGTTAGGAAAAATTTTTTAATAAAATTTTTTAAATTATCGATGAAAAATAATTTTCCAAATTTAGAAATTGATGCAAGATTAAGTATATTTGCATATTTAGTAGATGAATTTCAAATTACGAATAAAAGTTTAACTCTTTATAATTATGACCAGGAGGGAATTACATCAAGATATAACAAATTTAGTATTTTGTGGTGGAAAAAAAGAAATGAAGCATTTGAATATACAAAGTATTTAACTAAAAAGTTAAAATTAAATTTTTATAGAGGTCCTGATTATTATATAACCAAACTTATAAATTTATTATTTAGTATTTTTTATAAAAGTTATCATTAACGCAAAATTTATCCAAAAAATTGTTGCACTATAAGTTGTGAAAAAACTACCTGATGGTAGTATTGGATTAAGGTAGATTAAACAAAATAAAAATGATGAAAGTAATAAAATATTTTTATTCCTTAAATAAGATTTCAAAGCTTTTGAAAAGGATAAAATAAAAACAAATAGGTAACAAATAAAACCAAAAATTCCAGTCTCGGATAAAATTTCAAAATTAAGCTGATGTGGATGAGTTGATATTATATGTCTATATTCAGATGTACCTTTTTCATAATCTACTCGATCTTTATACTCATCTTTAATAATTTCATTCCTAAAGTTTTTAATTCCAACTCCAAAATATGGGTTATCTTTAAAAATATTTATCGCACTTTTGTAATGTTGGTAATAAAGAGTTTGGTTAATTTTTGAGTAATTTATTTGATTTAAATATCTGTATTTTAATTTCTCATTAGTAATTATTAAACCAAAAAAAATCAATATAACGCATGAAAAAATAGCTACAATAGCAGGTAATTTATTATTGAATATAAATAAACTAAATAAAAAAAACATTATGAATAATTTAATAAAATTTGATCTTTCTCCTATTAAGAATGAAACAATCAAAAAAATTGCGATAAATATCAAAGGGAATATAAAATTTTCATTTTTAATTAATAAAGAAATAGATCCAATAGATATAAGAGCAAATCCCAAATAATATCCTCCTATCTTTAATTCATCATTTAAAAATCCCGCTAATCTACCTGGCATGTAAGATTCAAAACCTAAAATATTTTTTCCAAAGAAATATTCAAATACCAAGTCAAGAGTTACAATTAAAAATGTAATGAACCAAGCAATAAGTATTATTTTACTATAATTTTCTTTTTGAAGGTTAAATATATATTTTATTGCAAAAACTAAAAAAATAAACCTTACAAACCCTAACGCACGTGGAAGAGTTGCCTCAGGAACTGTGCTAAAAATTAAGTTTATGATAAATGAAAACCATAAAAATAATAGTAAGTAAAAAAATTCGTTATTTAAAAAATTGATTTTTCTTTCTTTTATTAACTCAATAAAAAAAATTAAACAAATTATTATATGAAAACTATTTATTATTAGTGAGCCAGATAAAAGGGCAACGGGCAGTAATGCAATTAAAATGCATAATATTCTTGGAAAAAAAAATTTATTTATCAGTAAAAACATTATTTAAGTTTATATCGAAGTAAGAATATATATTAATAAAATTTTAAAAAAATTATTAAATTTTGTTAAAAATTAAAATAAATAAAAAATATTCGAAAATACTTAATAAATTAGTGAGAATATTTGATTTACAATATTTTTTTTTTATATATAAACCTCTTGCCTGGTGATTTTTGCGAAAGGGTAATACCCGATCCCATTCCGAACTCGGAAGTCAAGCCTTTCAGCGCCGATGGT
>MDSV01119958.1_pt1 | contig 14882 bp, 16 predicted proteins | sample 810851 | NCBI WGS metagenome assembly MDSV01 (sample SAMN05326640, study PRJNA326480) | marine metagenome | isolation source: seawater | place: Atlantic Ocean: North East | collected 2012 | reverse complement strand
TTGATAAGTAAATATAAGACGATAATTATTTTATGGAAAAAAAATGTTGAAAAAAATCGTTGTAAAAGGGGCTAAAGAACACAACTTAAAAAATGTTTCCTTAGAGATACCAAAAGAGAAGCTTGTTGTTATTACGGGACTTTCAGGTTCCGGGAAATCATCACTTGCGTTCGATACAATTTATGCTGAAGGACAGAGAAGATATGTTGAAAGTCTCTCTTCTTATGCTAGACAATTTTTAGACAAGATGAAAAAACCCAATGTGGATTTCATAGAAGGATTGAGCCCAGCTATTTCTATTGAACAAAAAAATACATCAAAAAATCCCCGTTCAACAGTTGCAACTGTTACAGAAATTTATGACTATATGCGTGTTCTTTTTGCGCGTATTGGTGTTCCATATTCTCCATTCACAGGCAAACCAATAAGATCTCAGCCAATAAGTGAAATGGTAGACAAAATCAAAAAACTACCAAAAAATAATACGATTTATCTTCTTGCTCCAATAGTGAGAGGTAGGAAAGGTGAATATAAGAAAGAAATACTAAATTATAAAAAAAGAGGTTTCACAAAAATTAAGGTAGATGGAAAATATTTAAATATAGACGAGTTTCCAAACCTTAACAAAAAAATAAAGCACGACATATCAATAATAGTAGACAGAATAATATTAAATTCAAATTTAGGTAATAGGTTAGCAGATAGCGTAGAAACAGCTATAAACTTATCAGATGGATTACTAATTGTAGAATATGAAAATGAGACATTGCCAAAAAAATTTAGAAAGAGAGAATCAATTACTTTTTCATCTAAATTTTCATGCCCTGAAAGTGGTTTTACTATTGAAGAGATAGAACCAAGGCTATTTTCTTTTAATTCACCTTATGGTGCATGTGAAGAATGTGAGGGTATTGGACATAATCTTAATGTAGATCCTAATCTTGTAGTAACAGATCATAAAAAAAGTCTTCAAGATGGAGTTATAGAACCATGGTCAAAAACAACTTCTTTATACTATGCGCAAACACTAGCTTCAATAGCAAAACATTACAAAATATCATTATCAGAACCTTGGAAAAAGATTCCTAAAAAAATACAAGAAGTAATTCTTTATGGTTCAGATGATGAGGAAATCAAATTTTCATATGATGATGGATATGAGTCATACACTACCAAAAAATCATTTGAAGGAGTTATTAATAATTTAGAAAGAAGATATCTTGAAACTGATAGTGATTGGAAAAGAGAGGAAATATCTCAATATCAAAGTGAAACTAATTGTGAAAAATGTAAAGGAATGAGATTAAAAGATGAGGCTTTATGTGTAAAAGTAAATGAATTAAATATCAGTGAAGTTACTGAAAAATCAATTGATGTGGCTCAGAAATGGTTTTCTAATTTAGAAAATATTTTAACTGAAAAAGAGACAAAAATTGCTCAGCATATTTTAAAAGAAATTAACGAAAGACTAAACTTTCTCTTAAATGTTGGGTTAAACTACTTAACTTTATCAAGGGAGTCAGGAACACTTTCAGGTGGTGAAGCGCAAAGGATTAGATTGGCATCGCAAATTGGTTCTGGTCTAACAGGAGTTCTTTATGTTTTAGATGAGCCTTCTATTGGTTTGCATCAAAGAGATAATAAAAAATTAATTACTGCTTTAAAAAAATTAAGGGACCTAGGTAATACAGTGATTGTCGTTGAACATGATATTGAAACTATGGAGAATTCTGATCACATTATCGATATTGGTCCTGAAGCTGGTTTAAAAGGAGGTCGGATAGTTGCAGAGGGAGAGGTTAAAGAAATTATCAAAAACGAAAATAGTATTACAGGAAATTATTTATCAGGTAAAAAATATATACCAATGCCAAAGAAAAGAAGATTAGCAAAAAATGGGAGATTTATAGAGATAAGTGGTGCAAGTGGAAATAATCTAAAAAAAGTAAATTTAAAAATACCGGTAGGTACATTTACTTGTGTAACTGGTGTATCAGGTAGTGGTAAATCAACTTTAATACTTCATACACTTTATAATGCTTTTAATTTAATGCTTAATAAAAATAAAAGTAGAAAAGTACCAAAAGCATTTACCGGTTTTAAAGGAACTGAATTGATAGATAAAATTATAGATATTGATCAATCCCCTATTGGAAGAACTCCAAGATCCAATCCTGCTACTTACACTGGAGCTTTTGGACCTATTAGAGAGTGGTTTGCTGGATTACCAGAGTCAAAAGCAAGAGGTTATAAAGTAGGAAGATATTCTTTTAACGTAAAAGGTGGGAGATGTGAAACATGTGAAGGTGATGGAGTTCTAACTTATGAAATGCACTTTTTGCCTGATGTTTTTATACCTTGTGATACATGCAAAGGTGCAAGATATAATCGTGAAACTTTGGAGATAAGATTTAAAGGTAAAAATATAGCAGACGTACTTGATATGACAGTTGATGAAGGCTGTGAATTTTTTGAAAATATACAAAATATTAAATCAAAACTTATTACTCTAAAACATGTTGGTCTTGGATATATGAAAATTGGACAGCAAGCGACGACTTTGTCCGGTGGTGAGGCTCAAAGAATAAAGCTGGCTAAAGAACTTTCAAAAAGACCTACGGGAAGAACTTTGTATATTTTAGATGAACCAACTACAGGTTTGCACTCTCACGATATTAAAAAGTTATTAGAAATATTACAAGCCTTTGCTAACACTGGAAATACTGTAGTTGTAATAGAGCATAATTTGGATGTTATTAAAACAGCTGACCACATTATTGATATGGGACCTGAGGGAGGTATAAATGGAGGAAAAATAATAGCTGAAGGAACACCTGAAAAAGTTTCAACGATAAAAGACAGTTATACTGGTAAATTTATTAGAGAAATTATTGGAAATGGGTCAATGAAAAAGACTGCTTAAAAAACTTATTTATGTTATAAAAGAATCATGACGAATATCTTACAATCACTTTCTAAAACAGTTCATCTTTCGGTAGGAATAGCGATTTTGTTACTAATAGGTTTGCATTTTCTTGGCGATGGATTTGTTTTCGATAGATATTTCTTTAGTTGGTTGTTTAGATACTTGCATGTTTTGACGGGCATTATGTGGATTGGTTTACTATGGTATTTTAATTTTGTTCAGATCCCATCAATGCCAAATATACCTGATGAACAAAAGCCTGCAATTGGAAAAGTAATAGCTCCTAAGGCTTTATTTTGGTTTAGATGGGCAGCGTTAGGTACAATTATCACTGGTTTAATAGTTTCTTATTTACAAGGTTACGTTCATCAGTCGATGATTTTAGGTATTGGAAGCGGGGACCCAAAAACTACGGCTATTGGTATAGGAATGTGGCTTGGAATAATCATGGCTTATAACGTGTGGTTTGTGATTTGGCCAAATCAAAAAAAGGCATTGGGAATTGTTGATTGTTCACCTGAGGAAAAGGCGAAATCAGCAAAAACTGCAATGTTGTTTTCTAGAACTAATACCTTGCTTTCTTTTCCAATGTTGCTTTCGATGGTAGCTGCTCAAAACTTATATTAAGGAACAATTTTCTCTTCATCTTTCTCTAAAGTTTTATAACTTACTTTGAAAAACTTTAATATTGGTGATGCAACAAATATAGATGAATAAGTGCCTATTATGACACCTAAAATCATTGCAAACGAGAAACCTCTTAAGATTTCACCTCCAAGAATATAAATCGACGATAGGGCCAACAAAGTAGTCACCGATGTAATAATTGTTCTGGCGAGTGTTTCATTTATAGACAAATTAGCTATGTCACTAATACTTATCTTAGTATACTTAAATAGATTTTCTCTTATTCGATCATAGATTACAACTGTATCATTCATTGAGTAACCTACTATAGTTAACACTGCTGCTATGATAGATAAATTAATTTCTAAAGATAATATTGAAAAAATACCTAAAGTAATTACTACATCATGAAATAAAGCAATAATAGAGCCGACACTAAATTGCCACTCAAACCTTACCCATATATAAAAAAGCATAGCTGCTAAGGCAAGTGATATTGCTATTATTGATGACTCTAATAATTCGGCACTTACTTTGGGACCGACGTTTTCAACTCTTCTAAAATCTACTTTTGCACTTAAATTATCAGATAGTTTTTTTTTAATCTCAGGTATAAGATTATTGTTATTAGTATCTTTTTGCTCTACTTTAATCAAGTAATCGCCATCTTTACCAAATTTTTTTACATTTACATCGCCTAGGTTCATTGTCGTTAAAGTATCTCTAATTGATGAAGCATTAATTGAGCTTTCAGTTCTTAATTCTATTAATGTACCGCCCTTAAAATCAATACCATAGTTTAATCCTTTAAAAGATATAAACAACATACTTAAAATAAAAATCGTTATCGATAATATATTGGCTTTTCTAAACCTTGAAACAAAATTAAAACTTTTATCCATTATATTTTTATTTCACTATTGTTTTTTTTTAAAACTAATATCGATGTTAAATGCCTTGCTAAAAAGTAAGCTGTAAATAATGTAGTGACTATTCCAATTCCTAAAGTAATTGCAAATCCTTTTACAGGTCCAGATCCGAAAGCAAATAATAAAATAGCAGCGATTAGTGTAGTAATATTTGCATCTAAAACTGTAATTTTTGCTTTAGAATAGCCAGTGTCAAAAGCATGAATAACTGATTTTTCAGTTTTTAATTCCTCTTTTATTCTTTCAAATATTAAAACATTAGCATCCACGGCCATTCCGACCGTTAAGATTATTCCTGCAATACCTGGCAATGTTAAGGTTGCCTCTAAGATAGTCAAAACTCCTACTAACATAAGCAAATTTGCTATTAGTGCCGTGTTAGCAATTAACCCAAAAATTCTATATTTATAAATCATAAATAATATTACGAGGATAAATCCTACAATTAATGAAGTAACTCCTGATTTAATTGAGTCTTCTCCTAAATCAGGACCCACAGTTCTCTCCTCAACGACTTCTAAAGGTGTTGGTAATGCACCAGATCTTAAGAGTAAAGCTAGGTCTGTTGCTTCTTGAAATGTGAAATTACCTGATATCATTCCATTTCCTGAGGTAATTGGTTCATTTATATTTGGTGCACTAATGATTTTGCCATCCAAAACAATTGCTAACCTTTTTCCAACATTATCCGTTGTAGTTCTTCCAAATTTTTGAGCACCTAGTCTATCTAAAGTAAAAGAAACTGTTGGCTCGTTTTGTTGATTTTGAATACTTGGTTGAGCATCTATCAAATTTTCACCACTCATAACAATTCTTTTACTAACTTTTAATTTTTCTCCTGTTTCAGAAATTAGTTCATCAACTCCAAATTCTAAATTATCGCTTACTAATCTAAAGTTTAGTTGAGCAGTTTTACCTAATAATTTTTTTATTCTCTCAGGATCTTTAAGACCTGGTAATTCTACTAATATTCTTTTTTCTCCTCGTTGTAAAATTGTTGGTTCTTTTGTACCTACATCATCAATTCTACGCCTAACTATTTCAATGGATTGTTTTAGTGCAGCATTATTAATAGTAAGTAACCCAAATTTAGAAAATACAACTTCTATTCTGTTGTCATCTAGTTTTGTATAATCTAATTCAAAAGATCTATATTGGTCGATGTAAGGATTAACCAAGTTATCTTTTTTAGAAAAAAAAAGTAATTCAAATTTTTCTATATCGTTAACTTTAAAATTTAAAGCTTTATTGTTTATTTTAAAATCTGAGTAATTTAAATTGTTGTCCTTAAGCAACTTTTTAACCGGAATTACCTTAGATTGTATTTTTTCCTCAATAAGAGAATTGGAATCAATCTCCAATAGAAGATAAGATCCACCCTGCAAGTCTAAACCTAAGTTAACTTTTTTTTTTATAAAAAAATTATCTTCTGATTGAAAATTTAAAAGCGAGAATATAGATATCAAAAAAAATATTAAATAAATTAAAAGAATATTTATTTTTGAAAAATTTAACACGAAAAAGAATTATTTTTTTACTTCTTCTTTTTTTAACAAGCTTGTAATTGTTGATCGAATAATTTGTACTTTAGTTCCTTCACCAATAATTACTTCTATTCGATCATCCTCCATTACGCGATCAACTACACCAATAATTCCGCCTGATGTAATAACCTCATCCCCTCTTTTTAATGACTCAACCATTAATTTATGATCCTTAACTCTTTTTTGTTGTGGTCTAATTAAAAAAAAGTAAAAAATTACAAAAATTAATATTAAAGGTATAAATTGCGCTATTCCTTGTCCGCTCATGAAAAGACAATTATAATAAATGAATTAGATTAACAAGTTAAATTTTATCAAATTTTATCTAAATTATTCATATATTTTTTTAGAACATTGGGAATTGTAACTGACCCATCTTTATTTTGATTATTTTCCAGTAAAGCTATTATAAGTCTACCTACAGCTACACCTGAGCCATTTAGAGTAGCAACAAATTCTTTGCCATTTGCAGATTGAAACTTTGCGCCCATCCTCCTAGCTTGAAAAGTACCACATGAAGAACAACTAGAAATCTCTCTGTATTTTTTTTCAGATGGGATCCAAGCCTCAATATCGTATGTCTTCTCAGCGCTAAATCCCATATCTCCAGACGATAATAAAACTACTTGATGCGGTATTTCTAATTTTTCTAATATACTCTTTGCACAATTAAGCATACGTTGAAGTTCTGAATTGCAATTTTTTGGCTCTACTATACTTACCAGTTCAACTTTGTAAAATTGATGTTGTCTAATCATTCCCTTTGTGTCCTTACCATAACTTCCTGCCTCTTTACGAAAACAAGGAGTTGAGGCAACAAATCTTTGTGGCAATTCCTCCTTTTTAAACAAAGATTCTCTTGCCAAATTAGTTAAAACTACTTCGGCGGTAGGAATTAGGAATTTTCTTTGATCCATGTTATCAAATTTTATTTGAAACTGATCCTCTTCAAATTTTGGTAATTGACCCGTTCCAAACATTACATCTTCGTTTACTATTAAAGGAGGGGAAATTTCGGTATATTTAAATTCTGTTGTATGAATATCAAGCATAAAATTTATTAATGCTCTCTCTAATAAAGCTATTTTATCACGCAATATTACAAATCTTGATCCAGAAAGTTTTATTGATGTATCAAAATCTATCTGATTATTTCTTAATCCAAGTTCAGTATGTGACTTTGGTTTAAAAGAGAAATCTTTTGGGTTTCCTGACTTTATAACTAATTTATTAGATTTTTCATCTTTACCCACAGGAACATCATCTAAGGCTATATTTGGTATTACATGCAGTAATTCATTTAATTTATTTTGAGTAATAATTTGTTCTTTTGATATTTTTGATATTTCTTCAGATAATTGTTTTGACTTTTCAAAATTAGATTTATCTTTAGATTTTGATAAACTTTTTTTCTCTTGTTCTAATTTTTCTTTTTTACTAATTAATCTTCTATTATCACCATCTAATTTTTCAATTACATCAGCTTTCAAATCAAAATTTCTATCTAATAGTTTCTTTTTAAAATTCTCTAAATTTTTTCTTAAATCTTTTATATTATGCATTTTCTAAATCTTCCTTCATTTTTTTCTTTTCAATGAATCTCACTGTAAATATAGATAATTCATAAAGTAATAACAAAGGTATTGCTAGACCAACCTGTGTAATAGGATCTGGCGGTGTTAATATTGCAGCTAAGGCAAAGATAATTACAATGACATATCTTCTTCTTGTTTTTAAATAATGTGAATTTACAACTCCAATGCGTGCTAATAAATTTAAAAGTATTGGAAGTTGAAAACTTATACCAAAAGCAAATATTAACCTCATAATTAATGAAAGATATTCGTTTACTTTTGCCTCTAGTTGTATTGGTAAATTTGAGCTTGAACCTATCGTTTCAAATGAAAGAAAAAATTTAATTGCTAAAGGCATAACTAGATAATAAACAAGCAGTCCACCAAGTAAAAAAAGCAAAGGAGTAGAAATTAAATATGGTAAAATTGCTTTTTTTTCATTTTTATAAAGGCCTGGGGCAATAAACTTATAAATTTGTATAAGCAATACAGGGCTTCCTACAAAAATAGCAGAAAAAAATGCTACTTTAATATAGGTGATGAATGTTTCATGCAAAGCAGTAAAAATTAGACGCCTCGGAAACTTATCATCTTTCACTGCACTTGCGTAGGGCTCTACTAAAAAATTATAAATTTGTTCTGAAAAAATATAAGAAATTATGAATGCAACTAAAATAAATATTAAAGAGTTCAAAAGTCTGGAACGCAACTCAATAAAATGGCTTGTAAATGAATTACTATCAGCCATTTTTTTTCACATCTTTTTTGTTTTCTTTCTCTGCAGGAACAACATCTTTTTCCAATTCAATTTCTTGAGTAGCCGAGGAAACTTCTTTTTGAAAATTACTTAATGTATTTTTTATTTTTCCGACATAGGCGCCTATTTTTTTTAACGCTATTGGAAACTCTTTTGGTCCTAAAACTAATATTGCAATTATAACTACAGATAAAATCTCTAACCATCCAATTTGAGGCATTTTGACTATTTATTTTCAGGGTCAGAATTGTCTGACTTGGTGCTATCGTCTTGATTATTTGTTGATGAGTCATCAGACATACCTTTTTTAAAACTTTTAATGCCTTTAGCAACATCACCCATCAAGCTTGATATTTTTCCTCTTCCAAAGAGTAAAACAACAAGAACAACAACAATCGCTATTTGCCAGAAACTAATTCCCATAATTTTTAAATATATACAATAAAAAGAATTAAATAAATATGTTTATTTATCATCCTCTGGAGCTTTTTTTATGGCATCATCAATATCTTCATAAATATTCTGTTTTTCAGCTATAGACTGCTCTTTAAAAAACTTGCCAGTACCAAAAATTGATTTATCAATAGTCGAAGTATCTATTAATCCAGCTGAACCTAATTCTTCAACTGTAGGTAAATCGGAAAGCTTTTGAATATTGAAATGGTTTAAAAAATTTTCAGTAGTAGCGTATTGGATGGGTTTACCGGGTATATCTTTACGACCTGCTGGTCTTACCCAGTCTAACTCAAGTAAAATTTCCATAGTGTTTGAAGCAAATGAGACACCTCTAATCTCTTCTATTTCTGATCTAGTAACTGGCTGGTGGTAAACTATAATTGATAAAGTTTCTAAAGTTGCTTTCGATAATTTTTTCTGGGTTGATTTTTGCAAAGCCATTAGTTTTGATAAATCATCAGCAGTTCTAAAAGACCATTTGTTTTTGATGCAAACTAAATTAATTCCTCTTTTTTTATATGTTTCTCTCAAATTTTCTAATATTTTTTTTAAATTAGTTGTTGTTTGAACTCTTTTTTCTATTGTTTCAATATCCAAAGGCTCAGAGGCTGCAAAAAGTATCGCTTCTACTTGTCTCTCTAATTTTGAAACTGATGTCGGGAAATCAATTATGTTATTTTTTTTTTTATTTTTCATTTTAGGTTTTTTTTATCATGATTTTTTCAAATATTTCTTTTTGTGAAACTAAAATAGATCCTTCTCTTGTTAATTCCAAACTTGCTGCAAATATACCTGCTATACCAGTTCTTTTCATTTTATTATCTGAATAAAACTTTGGAATTAGATCCATCATATTCTTCCAATCAGTTATTTTATCAAGATTATTTTTAATTAATTTAATTCCTTCCTCAGTTGTGAAAACTGGAAGTTTTGGGATACTAATATTTTGAAAAGTTTTTTGCATTTGAATATCTGAATAACTTTTTAGTAATTCATAAAGTGACACATCATAAATAGGCGTGTTAATAGATCTTATTCCACCTTTCATTCCTCTTGTAAAAATATGAACACCTAATCTTTTTTTTTGCAACATCTGGTCAGATAAAATTCTAATTAATTCTAATTTTTTTAATTGAAGCTTTAATTTTTCAGCAACTTCAGAAGCTTTAAAATCATCGTCTTCGTCTTCTGGTAATAGTAATTTTGATTTCAAGTAAGCCAACCATGTAGCCATCAATAAATACTCTGAAGCTTTTTCTAAATTTAAATTTTTTTGGTTTTTAATAAAGTCTAAAAATTGATCTGCCAATTTTGTAATCGAAATTTCTGCTAAGTCAACTTTTTGAGCTTTAGCTAAATCAAGTAAAAGTTCCAAAGGTCCGCTATAATTTGGTATATCAATTGAAATTTGATTGTTGTTTTTTGATTCCATTTTTAATTTTAACCTAAAAATTCAAAAAATTCTGATGTTTTTTTTGATGTAAACTCATCAATATAAGGCAACGATTTTATCAATTTAAAGTTGTCATTTGTATTCCCTGCGCAATATAAAACTAAATTACACCCTGCTTTCAATGATTTTTTAGCATTCGTGATCAGATCATATTTTAAAGCTTTCATAGAAATATCATCAGAAATTAAAATGCCTTTGAATCCAATTTTATTTCTAATTATATTTTTGATAATTTTTTTTGAAAACGTAGCAACATTTTTTTTGTCTAATTTTTCATATAAAATATGAGCCGTCATTGCAAATTTAGCTTTTGATGATTTAAATGGATAAAAATCTAATTCATTTAATTTTTTTATATTTAATTTAATTTTTGGAGTTTTTTTATGACTATCAGACTTTGCACCACCATGACCTGGTATATGTTTTATAACAGCAGCAATTCTATTTTTATGTAAGTGCTCAACTGTTATTCTTCCAAGTTCTTTAACTATACCCTTTTTTTTTGAGAAACTTCTATGTCCAATTATTTTACTTGATTTAGGTTTTAATATATCTAGCACAGGAATAGTATTAATATTAATGCCTAGATTTTTAAGAATTTTACATAGAGAATAATTGTAATGTTTAAATAAACTTAAACAAAAATTTTTATTATTTTCATATAAACTTCCAAAAAAATTAGCAGAAATATTATGATTAAGAATATTTTTAAGCCTTGTAACATCGATCCCTTCTTCGTCAATCATTACAGGAAACTTATTATTTTTAGTAAGTTTTTTTATTTGATTGATTAAACGCTTTATTTGATTAAATGATTTTAAATTTCTTTTGAATAAAATTATACCCCAAGGTTTTTCTTGAGAAAATAGAATTTTTTCTTTTTTTGATAGCCTAGTTCCCTTGATACCGATGATAATAGCTTTTTGTCTCATTTATCTTTCAACAAATTCCAGAAACTTCTTATTTTTTTTTCATCTATTTCACTTTCGAAACTGTCATTAAAATCAATAACATTGTTTGTGTCATTGTCTAAAACCGATAAACCTGAAGTTTTTTCTTTAAGAATTTGTTTAATATTAGATCGGTTAAAGCCTTTAGTTTTGACATTACTACTAGACGAATAATATTTAAAAACACTCAAAAAAAAGATAAAAAATAGAAGTAACAATACTGTATTTAGTATCCTATGCATTACATCTTTTCCGGGAGTGAGACGCCTAAAATATTCATACCATTTCTTATAACTAGAGCTACTAAATAAATAAAAGCTAAAGATTCTTCCCTTTTAATTTTTCCGTTTTCTATAAATCTAAATTCTTCATTTTCATTTCCTTTGCTCCAGTAGGAGTGGAATAATATTGAAAGTTCGTATAGGTAGAATGGTATCTTGTGAGGTTCAAATTTGAATGTTGCAGATTCTATTACCTTAGGCCATTCAAATATTTTCCTTAAAATTTTTTTTTCATATTGATTAGGTAAAAAAGACTCAGATTTTATAGTTATCTTATCAGTTAATTTTTTATCCAATAATCTTATAATTGAATTTATCCTAGCGTATGCATATTGAACGTAGTAAACAGGATTATCTTTTGTTTTTTCTTTAACTTTATCAAAATCAAAATCTAATTCTACATCATTACTTCTATTGAGCATCATAAACCTGATTGAGTCTTTATCGACCTCATTTAACAAATCTTGAGCCGAAATAAAATCCCCTGATCTTTTTGACATTTTAAATGGCTTGCCATTTTTATAAAGCTTTACTAATTGACATACTTTACATTTTAGTTTGACACGCTTATCTGACAATGCAGAAACAGCCGCAGTAATTCTTTTTATATATCCAGTATGATCAGCACCTAAAATATTTATTAAATTGTCAAATTTTCTATTTATTTTATCAGAGTGATAAGCTACGTCATTTGCAAAATATGTCCACGTACCATCATTTTTTTGTAAAGCCCTGTCTGTATCATCACCGAATAAAGTAGATTTAAAAATTAACCTCTTAGTTTTTTTCCAATCTTTATTTGGCTCTCCCTTAGGAGGATCCAAAAAACCTTCTACAACGTAATTTTTATCTTTTAATTTATTAATTGAATTATTTACCAAATCTTTATTAACTATCTCTGTCTCAGAAAAAAAATTATCATGAGTAACGCCAAGATTTTTTAAATCACTTTTTATTAATGACATGGATCCATGTAAAGAGAGTTTTTTTAATTCTTCAAAAGATTCATTAAAATTATTTATTTCAATTCTTTTATTTTTTTCTAAAATAGTTTTAGCAATTTGTTTTATATAATCACCAGGATATAAATCTTTATTTGAAACAAATGCTTCTCCAAACTTGATCTCTCTTATTCTTAAATAAACTGACTTGACGAAATTTTTAATCTGATTTCCATAATCATTTATATAATACTCTTTAACAACTTTGTTTCCGTTAAATTTTAATAAATTTGATAAAACATCGCCAAAAATTGCGCCTCTACAATGCCCAACATGCATTGGGCCAGTTGGATTGGCTGAAACAAACTCTATATTATATATATTTTTGGATTCAGAGGATCCATATCTCTCTTTGCTTTCAAAAATAGCTTTTATACTAGATAAAATCCCTTGGTTAGTTAATTTAATATTTAAAAAACCTGGTCCAGCTATTTCAATTTTTTCAAAATCTTTTATATGTTTTAATAATAGATCTTTTATCTCATGTGATAAATTTTTGGGATTAATCTTATTTTCTTTAGATAATATTAAAGAAACATTGGTAGATAAATCAAAATCGAAATAATCAGGTGGTACCTCTAAATTGGCAAGGTTTAAATCTTTCAGGCTACTAAGTTTCAAAATATCTTTATTGTCTAAAACAATCTTATTTATTTGCGATAAATAATTTTCAAATATATTCATTTTATTCTTTTATAAAGATTTATTGCATATCTATCAGTCATACCAGCTATAAAATCACAAATTGATCTTGCTATATTGGAATTTTCGTACTTACTAACATTTAAATATCTTTTAGGATTTTTTTTAATTATTGAAAACAATTTACTAATAATTTGTTTTCCCTGCTGTGTATTCTTAATAACATTTTTATTGAAATACATTTTTTTTCTTAGGAAAATTTTAATTTTTTTGTCAAATTCTCTCATTTTTTTTGAAAAGGTAACTATAGGATATTTTGATTTTAAAACATCGTTTAAATTTTTTAGTTTATTTTTTTTTATGTTATTTTTAGTTGTAAAAATTATATCTTTAACCATTTCATTTATTATTTCTCTTACTATTTGCCTAATAACTAAATCGATCGAAAAATTTTTAATTTTTTTTTTATGTCTTAAGACAATTTTATTTAAAACAGGAATTGTTTCTAATTCTTTGAGTTTAAACAAATTTGCCTTTAATCCATCTTCAAGGTCATGACTATTATAAGCTATATCATCAGAAATTGAAGCAATCTGTGCCTCTAGAGATGGACTTGATGAAAATTTTATTTTGTTTTTAAAATGATTTTCACCTAAAATTTTATTGTACTTTTTTATATTTTTAATTGGTCCGTTGTGCTTAAGTAAACCATCTAAGGTCTCTAATGTGAGATTTAGACCTTTAAAATTATAATATCTATTTTCTAAAAATAAAATAATTCTGATTGTTTGTATATTATGGTCAAATCCTCCAAATTTTTTCATACATCTATTTAGAGCTTCTTCTCCTGCATGACCGAATGGTGTATGACCTAGATCGTGAGCTAAACTTAAAGTCTCACACAAATCTTCGTTTAGATTAAAATATCTAGACAAAGTTTTTGCTATTTGAGCCACCTCTAGTGAGTGGGTAATTCTAGTTCTATAATGATCTCCAGATGTGTTAACGAAAACTTGTGTTTTATGTTTTAGTCTTCTAAAAGCTGTTGAGTGTATGATTCTGTCACGATCTCTTTGAAAATCAGTCCTTAAATTGGTCTTTTCCTCACTAAAAAGCCTTCCCTTAGACTCAAAAGGAATTGCTAATTTAGACAAAGTATGAATTGAATTTTTTTGCATGGTTACTATATAGAATATATACTAAAAAATTATGGAAAAAAAATTAGAATTTACTGATCAAGCTAAAACTCAAATTAAGAAAATCACAGAAAGTGAAGCAAAAAAATATTTCAGGATCTCTGTACAAGGTGGTGGATGTTCTGGTTTTAAATATAATTTTAGTTTTGACGATAAACTAGAAAAAGATGATATTATATTTGATAAGACAATTATCGATAAAACTTCATTAGATATAATAGCAGGTTCAACAGTAGATTTTAAAAAAGAAATGATAGGCGAATCTTTTGTAATAAATAACCCTAAAGCATCAGCATCCTGTGGTTGTGGTTTATCATTTTCTGTTTAATGAAAATAATTTCATGGAACGTCAATTCAGTTAGAGCAAGAATTACAAACATTTTAGATTATATCAAAAAATCGAAACCCGATATTTTATTACTCCAAGAAATTAAAACTCAAGATATTAGTTTTCCTTATGAAGATTTTCAAAACATTGGATATAATTCTTATGTTTTCGGTCAAAAAAGTTACAATGGTGTTGCTATAATATCTAAACAAGAATTA
>MDSV01213306.1_pt1 | contig 14885 bp, 16 predicted proteins | sample 810851 | NCBI WGS metagenome assembly MDSV01 (sample SAMN05326640, study PRJNA326480) | marine metagenome | isolation source: seawater | place: Atlantic Ocean: North East | collected 2012 | reverse complement strand
TCAATACCTGTTCGTTTAAATACGATTAAAGGAACTATTGCCTGTCTTTTTTTGTCTCTTAAGAATCCTTGTTTCTGAATACTTACCCATCTTTCTGGTGAAGCATATAAACATGGGACTTTTACGGTTTCTTTATTTTCAGTTACGGTTGGTTGAATGACTTCGTTAAAATAGTACATAATTGCACTATCCATATCCATAATACCAACTGAGATATTCTTTACGGTATCTTTTGCGTTAGGTGAACTACGACTTGTTTCTGCACCTCTATTATAGGCCTTGACACCTGGTCTTTGACTTCTTGGTATTGGTTTATTTCTTGCCATTATATACTTCTAAACTCTTCTATGTTTAAGGTTGGTAATCTTACTAAGTGTGCTTGTGCAACTATAGAGAAATTTCTATTGTAATCACCACCTATTAACTGATTCTCATTAAAACTACTAATTTCAAAATATCCTTCGTTCCAACTTATAATATCACCAATATCAGGTCTAAACTTAATCTCTACTAAGTAATCTCGTTGGAATGCAAATGTTGCATTTTGTCTATTATCTGGCCCAAAGTCATCTGTTTCAAAATTTAAATCTTCTGCATCTATAATACAATTTAACTTTACACCTGGTCTAAATACTTTACCACTTGATGATTCACCATACATATTTGTTGCAGTGTCCTCGGCAGATACTCTGTATACATAAACTACTTGGTCTATGATTCCACATTTATCTTTTTTTGGGTCACCAACAAGTTCGCGATTGAATCTATCAATAACATCCATATCCCTTTTTGGGTAATATCTACTTGGCATTTGGTTATCCTATGTACAAGGGATAAGGCACCTTTTTCAAGGTTTCTTGTTGTGATTCAGATTCTTCCTTCTGTGCTTCAAATAATGCCTTACGACTTGTCTGTTCAAGTGTTTCTCTTAATTGTTCCATTAAAACTTCTTTTTCTGCAGTTGCTTCTGCTCTTAATGTATCACCATCAAGTGAAACTTCTGCATTTGGGATAGGAATACTTCCATATTTACTACGAATCATTCCTAATAATTCTTTTGACAATGAATATCCATACTTACGAATCCATTGTTTACCCACATCATTAATTTTGTTATACTCCATGTTATCATATCTGACATTTGAGTAATCAGATACGACATCTGCAGAACCACTAAAACGAGTTCTTGTTGGATTGTCTCTTTCGTCTGTTAATACATACTCAACCCATAATGAACCACTTGATATAGGTGTAGGAAATACTCTCATCTTATTATTTCTAATTTCAAATGAATATCCTGACTTTCTTATCTGGTCATTAAATTCAATCGCCTGTATTCTTAGTAAATCTGCATATATTGGTTGTAAAACAAATGTAATTGCAGGTGACATACTTCCAAACCCAAATCCATCCAACATATTCATTGTACCGAATCCTGTCATTGCATATGGGTCAAAATATCTTGATACTGCAGGAGATGACTCATAAAATACTCTTTTTACTTCAATCGCTGCTCCACTATGACTTGCCTCACCTATTACTTCATTCAAATCATAGATTTGACTACCTGAATTGACTGAAACCGCAGTTCTTTTGAAATCTACTGAACCACCAACTTGAGCTTCTTGTCCATATTCTTCTGAAATGAAGATATTTTCACTTAAAGTTGATTTTACTCTCTTATGTGTGTAATTTGAACTTGTTGCCTGTCCTCTTAGACTGAGTAAGTTGTCACGAATGTTAAATTGATTGACTTGGGCACTATATTCTGTTACTGCCTCTTCAAAACATGCATAAAATTGTGTGTCTTGTAACTCAATCGCAGTTATTGGGTATCCTAATCGTTTTGCACACCAACTTGCGAATTGTGGTGCCTCTGATTGGAAGTCTGTGTCATTGTCATAAAAACCGAAGGGTGTGGAACTTGATACTGCCGAACCACTACCTGGCCATATTGCTTCTTGAGCCATTAAAATTCTCCTATAGATGTAATATTACACTAATAAATATCAATACGCACAAAAAAGGGTGATGAAAAATCACCACCCTTTTTAGTATCAATCTAAGTTAATAAAATACTATTAACTATTAGACATAGTTTACATCAGCAACTACGACCTTACCATAGAATTCGCTTCTAACGATTTTCTTAGCATATCTTGTCATCACGCCTTTTCTTGGAGTGAAGTTTTTAGGGTCGTAAACCAATGGTGTCATGATTAACGGTACATATGGAGCATATACAGCACCTGTTTCTAAGAAGTTACTTCCACGGAAACCAACAAGAATGTTGTTTTCTAACATGTAAGGGTTCTTATAAACGGTATATCTGTTGTTCAATGCACCTACTTTTTGTACACCCATTGCAAACTTGTTTGAAGTTGCATCACCATCTGTGTCTGCTGCGTATCCAGGAATTGACTCTATGATAGTTGCTGTTTCAGGTGAAACCACGATGAAATTAGCACCACCTCTTAGAGTTTTCTGATGGATTGCGTTAGATACAGCTTGTATTTTGTTTCCAAGTGTTTGGAACCAAGTACCTTTAGTGTATGCGTTAGACTCACCACTTGATTGTGCAAACAATGAAGTAGATGAATCAAATTCATATCCAACTCTTGCTGACCATCTTTCTGTTTTTGCAGAAGCATTAGCCATCAACATGTCTAAGATTTCTAAGTCAATTTCCATTGAAATGTACTCAGATAATAGAGCAGTTAACTCAGCTTCGGCATCAACTGAATGGTATGCATTTAAGTCTTGAGCAAGTTCTGGAGTCCAGACTGCTTTTAACTTACGAGTTTTCGCAATGATTGGAATGCTCTTTAACGCAATGTCTAATTCTGGTATATCAATATCAGTTTCAGGATTTGCGTCTATTTGAGCTGCTGTTGCCTCAAAGTCTGTTCTGTCATAGTTAGTAGCAGAAACTTTGTGGTATTTAACAACTGCAGTTGTTGGAGCACCAGCAATATCTTTTCTTACGATGAACGAAATCTGTGAATTCGTTGAATCATATGAAGTGTATGCTGGGAAAAACTCATCATATCCAGAACCACTAATTGAGAAGGCTCTTACACCATCAAAATCTGGGTTTGAGTATGAAGCTACAGCAGTTGTAAGTTTAACAAGACCATTATCAGCAGCAACACCAGTTGATACTGAAGAACTTAGGTCTGGTTCAAAGTCAACATCAGACCAGCTCACAGATGAACTGATGAACTGAGTTGCATTTGCGGTACTAGCATGTCCTGCAAGTGCGGCAGTAGATACATCATTAATAGAGTATCCGAACTTACCTGCACCATAGAGACCACCAGATGCATCTACATTAGAACCTGAAGTATTACCAAATACATCAGCGTTGTTTGTATGTGCGTCGGTTTGGGCTGTACCATATTTAAAGTCAAGATAGAAAATAAGACCAGATGGTAAGTTCATTGGTTGAACTGACACAAATTCTTGTGCAGCTAATTCACCAAAGATTCTTCTTACCAATGGAAGTGCAACACCTGACCACTCTTCAGAGTTTGCAGATGTACCAGTTCTTGAAGCCTCATCAATTAATTGACGAGCCTGATTTTCAAGAAGTACTGCCATTCCATTTACTTTATGGTCTTGCTCAAGGCCTTCTAAAAGACCTGTTGGTTCCCATTTCTTGACTAATTTACGAGTTTGTTCCAATAGTTGTCTTTGTGGATTATATCCATCCATTAAAGACTCTACTGATTTAAATTTGTCACTCATTTTTTAGTCTCCCGATTAAAGTATGTTTGCTAACTTTTTAAAACGATTCTTTAACTCATGTCCTTCAGTTAAAACTTCATCGTTTGTTGGTTTAGTTGAAGCAACGGCCTTTGAACTTGAACCTTTAGATTCCTTAATAGGTTTTCTATTTTGGAAAGATTCAGCAAGTGTAGAGTAAACTAACTTGATTTCTCTAAGGTTTTTAGTTCTATCAAAAGTTTCAACAACTTTTAATTTCTGTTCGTTACTTAAACCAAACGCTCTAAACAATTTGTTTGAGAACAATAGTTTTGCGTTTAATAAGTTAACTTCATTTAATTTTCCACGAAGATATTTTACAACATCTCTGTGTTCTTTCAATTCGTTTTGAAGTGCACTCACTTCATCCACTTTGTCTTCATCATCTTCTTCTTCAGAAAGAGCTTTTAATACTTCTTCTAAATCAATGTCTTCGTCAACTTCGTCTTCGTCTTTTTCTTCGTTAACTTCGTCAACTTCATCAATAGATTCAGTATGTTTTGCTTTATCTGCGTTTCCGATGTCTGATGAATCTCCAGCTTTACCTGGTTGTTTGTTATCTGACTTTCCAATATCAGAAGATACATCGTTTTCTTCAATTTCCTCACCCTCTTCAACTGCGTCTTCTTCAGTTACTTCTTCAGATTCTTCAATTTCTTCGGATTCGTCCATTTTTTCTTCGTCATCTTCTTCTTCTTTTAGTTCAGATTCCAACTCAGCTAATACAGCCTCAAGGTCAAGGTCGTCATCATCGTCTTCTTCACCTTCATATGCGACTTCATCGTCTGCTGGTTCTTTATCATCTTCATCTTCACCTTCGTAAGCGACTTCATCATCTGCTGGTTCGTCTTCATGACCCTCTTCTTCAGAGTGCATTTCATCGTCAGCAGGTTCTTCGTCATGACCTTCACCTTCATCATGTGAAGTTTCATCATCTGCGATTTCATCGTCAGCGATTTCATCATGTGATGTTTCATCGTCTGCGACTTTATCGTCTTCAGATTCTTCTTCATTAGAAAGTTCAGCTTCAATCTTACGAGAAAGCATAGATTTCAATCGTGGTGTAAATGCTTCTTCAAGAGCTATTTTTGCATTTGCAAGTGCAGTTTCACGAACGGCTTTTGCATCAGCGATAGCTTCTTTTAGTAAATCATCCATTTTGTATTCTCCACGGAATTAATATAGTTATTGGGAACTATAATTGAATTAAATTGGTGACACTATATGATGTGCGAAGTGCACGATAGTGTATTTTATTTCTTAATAAATATCAAGAAAGGTAAGAAAAATCACACAAAGTGTGTATTTTTTTTAATCTTTTTCTTTTAAGGTTTTATAATAATTTCTTAAGATGGCCTTCTTCTTTTTCTCTCTTTTGATATCAGATGGTTTACGATAGAAACTTCTATCTTTTAACTCTAACATCATTCCACTTTCTTTTACTCTTTTTTTGAAGATTTTAAGTGCCTTCTCTACACTTTGACCTTTACGAATTGTAACTTTTATCAATTGAACCTCACTTAGTCTTTTTCGTTTTTTGCTTTATAGTTTGCATCCACATAATTAAAGAATTTCTTTTTCTTGTCGTCATCACCTAATTCATCTGGTGAACTTACACCAAATTTCTTTAATGCACCTTGGAAGAACTTTTCATATTCTCCATCTTTTTCAGATACAACACCCTCTGAATCATGTTTTTCAACTTCTGGTATATCGTAATAACGATTTAAAATATTACCCATATCTTCATATAAAGTTGCGAGTCTTTCACGAACCGCTTGTGCTTCGTTTGAAATCTTTCCAAATTGTTTTGAAAAATTTGTTAGTTCTTTCATGTTACGATTTACGGTAACTTTGTCAAACCAATCTTCTGTTTCACTTAAAGTATGATTTTTAGTTAATTGTGCAATCTGAGATAACTTTTCTGCAGTCTCTCTTAAATCATCGTTCATGTATAGTTGTTTACCAATTTCGTTATACTGAGAAAGTGCTTCCATTACTTGTTTTGCATCAACTCTTTCTTCTTGTGTTTCACCATATTGGTCTTCTACTATAGCAGAAAGTGAACTTCCATCTCTATTGATAGATGGTGTTGACACCATTCCACCAACGAGTGAAAAATTTTCTTCTATTAAATCTTTTAGTTTTGCCATTGTTGTATCTCCTTATACCTTAATAAATATCACTATCTTCGTTTTTTACCACGAAGATAACTACGAAATCTTTTGTCTACTTTGTTCCATAATACTCTTAACATATCTGCAACTCCCATACTTGTATCACCTGCCTTACCACCTTTGATACCTTGTATTAAATCCATTGCATCATACTTACCTGCCTTCACACCACTCAACATCATTTTAATACTTTGTTGAGATGCCTTGTTAAAAATCTTACCCATTGTCTGAATATCTTTTTCAACCATCTTTTTTGCTTCAGGTGTTGAATATCCCATTGTTGGTATGGTTTTCATACCACCCTTACCTGACATTGAACCAGGAACATAACTTTCATCTTCTTCTAATATTTCAAATAATTCAATTAAATCATCTGGACTTTCATATAAACGATAGTCTTTCCATTTTGCCCACATTCTTGGTGTCATACTACTCATTAAAACGCTCCATATATATCTTTAAAATTACTAAATTGTCTTTTTGCTTTATCAAATAATTCTTTATCTAATCTAGCTCTCGCATCTTTTATATCATTAATATCATTAAAATAAAGATGTAATTCACTAATATGGTCATACATTTTTACCAATTTTTTATGACCGATTAACTTAGCAAGATATCTTCTAGCTGAAGTATGTGCGTTTCTATCGGTTAGTTTCGCAAGTTTATCAATGTCTACTTGTTTAACTTCTTTCTTTTCTTGTAATATGTTTTTTAATTTAATCATTATTTCTTCTCTAAAATTTCTTTCATTTGAAACGCCTTCAATATAATGTATTGAATATTATCAAGTGTTAATTTATCATTTTGTGTTCTAACACTTTTTTTCAAATCTTTTATACCGAACTCTAAGTGTCTCATTTGACCGTTTATTTCAGAGTAAGCTCCTCTTGAAATTGGTTTATCTTTTAATTCATCTCTGAAATAAAGTTCAACTTTCTTTTCAGTTATCACTTCCTCGTTCACTTGTTCTTTAGTAGAACAACATGAATCTCCACAATGACACTCTTCTTCTTTTATTAAATCTTTTAACTTAATCATTAGAAATATCCTCTGAATTTTCCTTGAATGATTAAATTAGATACTGCAGCAATCTCTTTACCATACTTAGAAGCTTCTTTACCCATATATTGATTATCTGGATATTTTTCTTTATCTCGTTCATCTTGTTCTAATGCTTGTTGATAATAACGAACTTTATCATAGAATCTATCCATTCCATCTGCAATATCTCTTAATACGGCCATCGCTTTCATTTCATCAGTCATATCTTTAGAATTTTGTTGTGACATAAGTTTTTTAGATTCTGCATTTGGTTTACCACCAATCAAACCTTGTATTAATTTATCACTATAATCTTTTGTCTTTTTGATTTTTGCCTGAACTTTTTCAGGGTCATTATATAAATCTCTGATGGCATCTTCATATCTTCTTTTGTTTTCGTCTTTGAAAGATTTATCATCTCTAAATTTAAATGAACCAGCCTGTATATCTTGTCTTAACTTTCTGATTTTATCACCACCCATAAATGGTAAATCTTCTTCAAGTTTGATATGATAATATTGAATACCAGATATTCCTCTTACTGCCTTAGGACTTTGCCACCCATATTTATTCAAACCAAATGTTTTATAATCTTCAGAACCCCAACTTGTAGGATTACCTACTGAAATATCTTTGTTTCTCCAAGACTTTGTATACCAAAGTGTTTTACCATCTTTGAATACGGTAACGATTGTTCCTTTTTCTAACTCAACATCTCGTTCCCAATATCTATTACCTTTTGCTCTTAGTGTTACAGGTTTACTTGTAACTGCAATTGCAACACCTTTTCTTGGTAATTTAGTTACTTTTTCAATATGATTATCTTCAATCTCACTTGCTCTTAAACCTTGTTTGGCCAAGTAAGTGTATAAATCTCTATCCAATGAGTTATTATTACCCATAGAAAGTTTTCTTAATATTGAACTTTTAAAGTTCTCTGTTAAGTAAGATACTTTTGATTCTGATATTATGTCTGTTAATTTAATCATCATTATTCCTATAAACTTGTATACATTCCTGTGTATTTCTCAAATGCTTTTGCCAACTGGTCTGCGTAAACACCTTTTAGTGTTTTCTTGTTTTTAATACCTTTGATAGTTACCCAATCAAATTTCATATTATATAAATCTCTACCTCTATCATAATCTATTGTAACATGATTTACTCTTTTAGAGTTTCTACCAATCTTAAAACTCATTCCATTAGGCCCTACACCAAAGTGTTTTGCACCTGTCATTGCAATAAATCTATTACCACCGATTTGTTTTAGAGCTTCGGCACCTTGTCTTTTATCCATTGCCTCACTTACTGATTCTTTCTTTTGTGAATAATCAGGGTCAAGTTTTCTTAACTTGATTAAAATATCTCTTAACATCTCTCTATCAGTAGAATCAAATCCGATTTCAAAGTTTGGTTTCTTCTTTAATAATACTGAGTAAGCCATTCCGATTTCTTTTTGTCCTAATGTTCTTTTCTTTTTATCAGGATAAATTCCTTTAGGCCCATAGAAATCATTCATGTATTTAATAAATCCTCTATAACCCATTTCATTTAACACACCTATCATCTCATTTACATTTTCTTTCTTTACACAATTAGGATATGTTTTACCAAATAATTTTTTTGTTTTTCTTTTTGGATGAATCATGTATCCTTTCCAACACTTTTCAACCAAATTACCAAAATCTTCTGTTGTTTCAAACTTCATTAAACCTGACATAATCTCTGCTTTCTTTGATGCATTTGCATTTCTATAAGCTTTTTTTATGTAGTCATAGGTTTTTTTAATCATTTGTTTTGCGTCTTCAGGTGTATTACCATACTTGATTAATAACTTTTCAATCTTTTCTTTTTCACCCTCAGTAACAACTTCTTTTAATCTTCTGTCTTCGTCACCAGTTCCACCAGGTGATTTCAATTTATAAGATGGGTCTTTTGCAGACATAGTGTAACCACAAGATTCCATTTCTGTATCTAATAGTTCTCTAATTTTTTTGATTATAAATTCTTTATTCACCTTTTCTGGTTTCCCTTTGTGTTTTGTGGATGCATATTTCTTAACAGATTTTGTATCCATTGATTTTGCCGCATCTTTGACAGCCTTACTTACTTTACTCGCAGGTACTTCACCTTTTTTATACGAGTGAACCAAACCCATAAATCTTTGTTGAGCTTTGGATTTGGATGGCAACTTACTCTCCTCTGATGATTTTATTGATTATGTCTTCTGCCTTACACCAATCACCACAAGTTCTACCTTGTGTTTGGTTAGGGTCAACACTTTCATTCATTGGATACATAAATGCACCATGTGTAGAAGGGTTACTAACAAAGTCAAATGCAATAAGTTCAAAGTCATCACCAACTTTAAGTGCCTGACCACCTTGACCATCATCTTCATTAACTTGTTCTACTGAACCCATACCACGAGAACTGATACCTAATTTGATACCATTCTTGAATAATTCTCTTAAAATATTTCCACTTGGTGTTGTTAGGATTTCAACCGTACCTAATAGATTATCTCCTTCAAAGTGCATCTCTGTAATATTGTGAGATACATTAGATAAATTAACTACTGATGAATCAGGATGGTCAAGTTCTCCAAGTGCTCTACTTTGTTTAATAAAGTTCTCACTATATTTTTTAGATTCACGAACCAATACTTCTCTTGGATATATTCTTCCATTTTGATTCTTTGCATCTGCTCTTTGTAATACACCTTTAACCACCAACTTACCATTGTTCTCTTTTAAAGACTCTTGGATTTGTTGTGGTGATAATTCAAATGGTATATAATCTACAATTAAGTTTTTCATTATTTCATCCTCTTCAACATTCCTACAACTTCTCTCATAAATTTAGTTACATTATCTTTGTAGGACTTTTTAATATCTTTTGCTAATTTTTTATTTTCTGGTCTTGGGTCTCTTAGGAAACCTTGTTCAATGTTCATCATTCTTTTTCTGAATGCACCCTCTTGTTTAATCAACATTTGTAATTGTTTTTTAGTGACTCTTACATCATCAGGGCCTTCTTTAACATTCTTTTGATGTTTTTCCATTACTGATTGTAATGTTGGTAATGGTTGACCAAAATCTCTTTTTAATAAATCCATACTTTCTGTTAAGAATTTATCACTTGGATTATAATTTTCTTTTTTTGATTTACCAAAAATTGATTGTTTTTTAGGTCTATATCGTGGGTCATCTGAAACGAAAGTACCTAATTTATTTGGATTATCACTTTGATAATCTGATTTTGATTTATCTTTTTTACCACTAAACCTTTCACCTTGTTTAACTTTACCCATTTCCATATTTTGTTGAGCTCTTGACATAACTGAAAACAATTCATCCCTATGAAAATCTTCTTTACCAGGTGACATATCACCTACATCTTTTAATGCATCAAGATGTTGTTGTATGTGTTTATCATCTTTGTAACTCATATACTTTGCAAGTGGATTATCACCATACAACATATCTTTTATTTCATCTACATCTTTATCCACTACGGTTTCTATCTCACCATCATTATATACATTATCTTTAGGGTCTGTACCAGGTGTTTTTGAATCATCACCTTTAGGTTTATCAAAAATATTTACCTTTGGTTTTTCTTTCTTCTCACTATCATCACCCTTTGGACTTTCTTTATCATCTGATGATTGGTCTTTAGTTTTTACATACTGACCTTTATCAGATTTAACATATACATCTGCATCATCTTTATCTTCTTGACCTTTCTTCTTGAAACGACCAAAACCGATTGATACATATCCATCGTCTTCTTTTTCTAATAATATACTTGATAGTTTAATCATTGTAATTTTCCAACTTTATTAGCCAACTTGACTAATCTTTCTGATATTGAGTTCAATGCCTTATGAGTTGTTTTCCAATAAGAACTTGAATCTACATTTAGTTCATTCTTTAAACGAACATTAAAATCTATTTGTTTGGATAATGAGTTCAATGCGTTTTTAACTTCTCTCATTGAACGACCAATCTTTTGTTTTGGTGATAATGTTTCATCGTTTCTCCATGTGTGATAACGACCTTCATTTACACCCTCTTTCTTTTTCTTTTTACCTTTTTCTTCATAACCACTTGCGAATGCAGCTCTTCTCTGTGCATCACTTTTAAATCCTTCAATTTTTTTATCAATTTGTTTACCAAGAGTTGGTTGTACTCTTTGAACATCCTTAACTGCCTTCATTCCACCTTTAAGTATTTTTGCGATTCTAGCTTTTGCCTGTGATTTAGATGATGCATTAACAATAGTTTGTATAGTTTGACCATCTTTCTCAACTTTAACTGCAAACATTACTTCGTTAATCTGTTCAGTTTGGACTTCATTACTTAACTTTTCTTCTGAATCTAAGTAATGATATGCTTTTTGTAAATATTCTTTTGATATGATTAGTTTTGATTGCCACCAATTAGGAAAATCTATTTCTTCAGATGAATCATCATATTTTTCTAATGCGTCATGAAGTTTTTTACTATATTCCATTAACTCTAAAGTAGTTGACCTTAACATGTTTGGTTCATCATCTTGATGACCTATGTCTTTATCTTCATTTACTTTAGAATATCCACTACCACTTGCAACTGAATCTCTTCTGTCCAATGGAACACCATCTACTGAACCTTTACCACTAAATGCTCTTGGTGTCATATATCCAGGTGTTGCCGCAGAAGTTGATACTTCTTCAATTTCTCTTTCTTGAAGTTCTTTACGAATTATTTTTTTGAGAAGTTCTTTAAGTTGTTTTTCTGATAGTGACATCTTTTAATTCCTTAATTAACTCATAATATCTCATTAGTGAGATTATATTTTTATCTTTAACTACTTTTGATGGAACCAATGTGTCAATATGATTGATGGCCTCTTCTAACTTAATACGAGTAATATCATCATCCACTTTAACTACATATTTTTTTAGAGTTGATTTAATTTTAACAATTTCACTATTAACAAACTCATTCAATGAATTAGTATTAGATAGATTATTAATATACTCTTTTAGTAAATCTTTTTGACTTTCGTTTAAAGATTTATATTTAGAATTAAATTTATCTACTAACAATTGATAAGTCAACAATCTTAGGTCTTTATCTTGTTCTGATAAGTTTTCCATTACTTTAGACTTACCTTTATCATTTTTAGGTTTTGAAGTGATATGTTCTACCAATGTAATTGTACTATCTGTAGTTTCAATAGGATTTGGATTCTCAGATATACCAAACACTTTATATATTGAAGCAAATACTTTGAAATTTGGTAATCTTGTATTGAAGAAGTCTTTTACATTATAGTTTTCTTTAATTGTTTTAATTAAATTATACTTTTCGTTGTTTAATCTACGATTTGATAATCGTTGACGACTTGATATAACAGCCTCAAGTAATTTAACTGCATGAGATTCTTGTGAATACTTTTTCTCAGTTATAATACGATAAAGTTCGTATTCTTTACCTAATTCTGTATTTTTATTAAAAAATTCTTTAAATATCTTAACGGCTGGTGAATTTTTCGTGTCATTCAACACATCAACCGTGATTTGACGACTTAATAATTCATATAGAATCGCCGTATTTTTTATTTTGTTATGTTTAACATTTGAAATAGACATATTTGCTCCAATATCCTTTTATACTACTCTAATAAATATAAAACTTTCAAGAAATGTGTATTTAATCTACACTATTTTTTAGTTTTATCCTCTTTATATTCATTGTATTCTTTACTGACCTCATCAATTTTCTTTTCTTCTGAGATTAATTCTGTTGCCCTACTACCCATGGACTTCTTTAACGCATCATAATGTGCTAATGCCAGTGGTGATGTGAACTTACTTTTTTTATTTCTTGGTTTCAAGTCTTCTCTACCTAATGGGTTACGACCTCTCGCACCACTCTCTTTACCATATTTATTGGCTTCTTTAGGTCTTCCAGCACCTTCAAACCCACCTTCAGGTGAACCACCTTCATCTTTAAATACTGAACCAGATGAACTATCTTCATCAAATCCACCACCTGACTGCATGTCACTTGGTGTTCCAACTGATTCTCCACTATCTTTAGGGTCATTACCTTCTTGTTCAATTTGTTCATGTCTGAACTTATCTTTTTGGTCATCAATAATTTGTTTTCTGACTATATCCTTTTCCTCATCAGAGAAATTGAATATATTATCATAAACCCATTCTGTAGGTAAGATTTTGTCACTTACCATATCACGAGCCAATGATACTTTTGAACTCCACAATTCTACTTTTTCTTGGTCATACATAGTTGATGGATTGGTTAGTTCTAAATCAAAATTGACCAATTCTTCATCTGTATATCCTTGTGAGTACAAATGTACTACTGCTATTTTTGTTAATTCTGAAATAACAATTCTTTGAATTCTTTCAATGGTTCTTGCAAATCTTACATCTTCTGCTGCGAGTGTCGCTTTACCACCTACATTTTCATCAAATCCTAAGAATGCCTTTGGAACTCTTAGTGATGCCAACATTTTATTTTTTAAATATTCAATATCATCGGTTGAATCATAGTCCAATCCACCTAACTCATTGATTTCAGTTCCACTATCTCCACCACGAACTGGTAAGAAAAAGTCTTCTGTTAAGTTTTGTATATTATATTTTAAATTATACTCACCTGTATTCTCATCAAGGAAAGGTGTTTTCTTCATCTTATTGATGATTCTTTGCATATAATTATCAACTTCATTTGGTGGTATGTTACCAATGTCAATCTTGTAAACTCTCTTTGATGGTGCTCTCATGATTCTGTGAATCAACATCGCATCTTCCATAAGAGTTAATTGTTTCCAAGTTTTACGAGCACTTTCCATCATTGATTTACCATAAGGTAAGAAGTTACTATCGTTGGTTAATCTGAAGTGAGCAACTTGGAAATTTTCAAACTCAATACTTTTTCCTTGACTCTGTGGATTATTTTGACCAAGATAAGGATGTGCTCCTTCAATACTCTCTAAGTAGAACTTAGTATAGTAAGGATTCTCTGGGTCTTCTCCTTCTGCTCTTACAACTTCATAAGGTGAAAGTGGAATTACATTTGTAATACCATATTTTTCACTAACATCTAAGTAAAGATAAAAGTCACCATACTTACACATATTACGAACCCAAGGCCATAATGTAAATTCAATATTCATAATATCATAAAATAAATTATGTAATATTTCTTTGATGTTTTCGTTATCGGATTGTATCTTTAATACATCACCATACTCAGATTTCATTGTTGATTCGTCTGAATATATGTCTAATGCACTTGATATAATACTATCACTATCCATTGACTCATAATCTTTGAATAATGCTAATCTTGCAGCCATCACTTGATGAACGGTTGAATAACCTGTACCAACTAAATCTAAGTTGGAATGTAGTTTTGAATACCTATCAACTAAATGTGATTTTACTTGTGTTTGTATTTGGTCTGTATCAGCGATTTTTAATTTTCTACCACCGACATTTCTTACGATTACATTTGTACTAAATAATCTTCTTAATCTACCAAATAATGTTGTATCTGCCATTTTTTACCTCACTTATAAGAGCCACTCTAATGACTCTTTTTTCTTATCCTTACCTATGTCCCAATCCCACTCACCATTGTTATTATCGTTTGGTGTGTAAACTCCTTCTTGGTTCATCGCGGTTAAGGTTTTTTTTGTTAACTCAATACCTTCAGTTCGTAATCTTAATGCAGTATCACGAACCCATAATCCGATAGCAAATGACATAACTAAATCATCATTGTATCCTGCCATTGCCTCGGCTCTGTTATTAACATATACAAATGTCAATAACTCATCTATCAATCTATTAGAACGAACCACAACTGATTCATCTCT
>MDSV01045838.1_pt1 | contig 14885 bp, 12 predicted proteins | sample 810851 | NCBI WGS metagenome assembly MDSV01 (sample SAMN05326640, study PRJNA326480) | marine metagenome | isolation source: seawater | place: Atlantic Ocean: North East | collected 2012 | reverse complement strand
TTGAAATATATTCAATAAAATTTAATTAATGAAATCTAAATTTAAAAAAGTTTATATTGGTTTATCTGCCGATATCATGCACAAAGGTCATATCAATATTATTAAAATTGCCAGCAAATATGGAAAGGTTATAGTTGGCTTATTAACTGATGAAGCAATAGCTTCATATAAAAATGTTCCTTATTTAAAGTTTGAAGAAAGAAAAGTTATTTTAGAAAATATTAAAGATGTGAGCAAAGTAGTTCCCCAAAAAACTTTAGATTATGTGGAAAATTTAGAATTAATTAGACCTGATTATGTTGTTCATGGTGATGATTGGAAAAAAGGTGTGCAACAATCCACAAGAAAAAGGGTTATTAAAACTCTAAAAAAATGGTCTGGTAAGTTAATTGAACCAAAATATACAAAAAATATATCCTCGACAATTATTAAAAAAAAAATCTCAGAATACTTGTCAGTTCCTGATAATAGAGTTTCAAGATTGAAAAGGCTTTTAAACGCAAAAAATATTGTAAAAATTATTGAGTCTCATAATTCACTTACAGGCCTTATTATCGAAAATTTAAGGATAAAAAAAAAGAATATTGAAGATCAATTTGATGGCATGTGGTCATCAAGCTTAACAGACTCAGCTACAAAAGGTAAGCCAGACAATCAATCTTTAGATTATTCCTCAAGAATTTTAAACCTGAACGAAATGTTAGATGTTACAACTAAACCAATAGTTTTTGATGCTGACAATGGAGGAAGAATTGAACACATACCCTTTTTAGTAAGATCACTTGAAAGAAGCGGTGTTTCTGCAATGATAATCGAGGATAAAATTGGTTTAAAAAAAAATTCACTTTTTAAAAATCAAAAAGGTGCAAAACAAGATTCAATTAAAAATTTTTCAAATAAGATTAAAAAAATTACAAATAAAAGATTATCAAAAGATTTTTTAGTTATTGCCAGAATAGAAAGTTTTATACTTGAAAAAGGACTAACTGATGCCTTAAGAAGAGCTAAAGCATATTCTCAAGCAGGAGCTGATCTAATATTAATACACAGTAAAGAAAAAAGCCCAAAAGAAATTTTTAAATTTTCAAAAATTTTTAGAAAAAGTAAGTATTTTAAACCGCTAGTTTCTGTTCCTTCTACTTATTCAAAGACTTACGAACAAGATCTAATTAAAAATGGCTTTAAAATGGTTATTTATGCAAATCAACTTCTGCGAGCAGCTTATCCCGCAATGGTAAATACTGCAAAAAAAATTTTAATTAACGAAAGAGCATTTGATGCGGAAAAGAAAATTATTCCTATTCAAAACATAATTAATTTAATTAAAAATGATTGAATTAAAAAAGTTATTAAATACTTTTAAAAAAAATAAATGCGATTTTTTTACAGGTGTTCCGGATAGTTGTTTAAAAACACTGTGTAATAGTCTAGAAAAATTACCTAAAAAAAAACATTTAATTGCAGTTAATGAAGGTGCGGCAGTATCTATTGGAATTGGATACTATTTGTCTGAAAAAAAAATTCCATGCATATATATGCAGAACTCAGGTCTATCTAATGCTATAAATCCATTAATATCAATAGCACATAATTCTGTATACTCTATTCCTCTAGTTTTAATCATAGGATGGCGAGGTGCGCCTAACTCAAATGATGAACCACAACACATGAATAAGGGCAAGATAACAAGAAAGTTATTAAATTTGTTAAATATAAAAAATTTAAATGTAACAAAAAATCAAGATTTAAAAAAATTAGACAAATTAATTAAATATTCAAAAAAAAATAACAAAATTGTAGCCTGTTTAATCAAGCCAGAGGTACTAAGCAAGTCAAATGGTGTAAAAAGTAAATTAGAGAAAAAAAGTTATATTGATAAAGAAAATTTTTTAAAATTGCTTTTAAGAAACTTAAAAAAAAATTCAAAAATAATTTCAAGTACAGGATACACTTCAAGAGAACTTTTTTATGTTCGTCAAAAATATAAGATTATAAATGGAGATGATTTTTATATGGTTGGAGGAATGGGGCATACAAGTTCTGTAGCACTTGGATTTGGTCTTAAATCTAGTAATGAAGTAATATGTCTAGATGGAGATGGCTCCTTATTAATGCATATGGGTGCAATCAAAACTATAGGTGATAACCCAAATAGTAACTTAAAGTATATTTTATTGAATAATAATTCCCATGAATCAGTTGGGGGTCAAAAAACAAATGCATTTAATGTAAATTTTAATCAATTAAGTAAAAGTTTGGGTTTTAAAAAATATGAAAAAATTTACTTAAAAAAAAATATTAATAACCAAATTAAAAATTTTTTGAAAAAAGGTGGACCAAGTTTTTTAGAAGTAAAAATTGGTTCATCAATCAAAACAAAACTTCCCAGACCAAAGAACTTAATTAAAATTAAAAATAAATTTATGAATTAGTCATTTGTTTAAGTTGCTTTATCATCTTTAAAATGCATAAGACCATAAAATTTTAATAAAATTTCTTGAATATGAAGAATGCTAAATAATTTTGATCTTTTAAATGCAGAATATTTTTTAAAAATGTCTAGATTATTTTTAATTTTTTCTAAATCATCTACACTACTTATATTCTTAAACGAATTGGGATTTTTGAAAGCTGTAGAGTCTGGAGTTTGATAAGTAATTCTTAGCATAAGTCTATCATTTTTTTTGCAAAAACCTCCTCTATGATAACAACTAAAACTATCTAAAAAAATTCCGTCACCAACATTTCCCGAAAAATAATCAATATTATTTTCTTGATTATTTTCAAATGCGGCTATAGCTATTTTGTTTCTTTCTCCCTCCTTTGCATTTTTTAAAACATCTGTGTACCTGTGAAAAACACCCATTTTATTAATTTTTTTTTGATAAAATAATGGACCATTATCTTCATTAAGTTTTCTTATTGGAATAAAAAGATCTAAACACTTAAAACCAAAACCATCTCTATGCCAAAGCATTGAGCCTCGTTCTTTTTCACCTTCAACTGGAACATTGAGTGATAAATATAAATTTGAAATAACTGGCATTACACCAAAATAATTTGATACTATATTTAAATTTAAATCACTTAACGCAAAATTAAAAATTTTCTTTCTGGTCTCTGAATTAAGATATTGAAACATATCTATTTTAAAGTTTTCTTTTTTAGATAAATAATGACCTTCTGGAAATTTTGACTCTACGATTTTTTTCTTCATTGAAAGCAAAAATTCTTCAGTTAAATTTTTATTAATCTCTTCTGTGATTTCTTTAAATAAACTTACATTTCTAATGATTTTTTTGTCGTCATTTTTCAAAAAATATTCGCTATATTGTTTATGGCCTCTTTTAAAATAAAAAAAATACAAAATTCTGCCATGTAAATTAATTATGTTTTTCCAAAAAAATTTAAAAATAGGTAAAATTAAAAAAGATATTAAATGTTTCCAAAATCTAGTTTTTTTTATATTTTTTATCATTTTAATATGATCATTTCGAATAAAAGCACTTTATTTATATTTAAAAAACAAATAATTACAATCGATAATGAATAAAGAAAAATATGTATTAATTGCTGAAAGATCTAGAGTAGATGTGGCCCTTAGATTGTCCTACGCATCAAAAAAAATTTATGAAAAAAAAGGTTATAAACCATTTGTAATTTATGATTACGAACCATCGCCTGAGTGTTATAAAATATACGATATATTTAAAATTGAAAAAATTTTAAGATATAATGAAATATTAAATTTTTTTACTAATTTAAGAATATTTATATCAACGATTTTTATTACAATTTTTTCTTTATTTAAAATATATTTTAAAGGTTTAGATTGGTTTGTAGATAACTTTAAGATAAAGGAAATTTTTATTGGGGATTTAATTTATGATCGATATATACGTACAGAAAATAAGTATTTATATCCTAAATTAAGAGATAAAAAATTTTTAAAATTACTATTTTTTGGTATTCTTAAAGTCATCACATTAAAAAAAATTTTCGATTTATATGATATAAAAATTTCTCTTGTAGGTTCTAAATCCTATATTTCCATGTCTTCTTTGATACTTAGAATTTCTCAACAAAGAAAAATTAAATCATTATTTTTAGCAGGATTTGGGTACAAAATTTTTGATAGCAAAAACAAATATGATTATGATGACCCTCTAAAAAATTCAATAATCTCTACAAGAAAAAAGGTGAATAAAACTTTTTTAAAAAATGAAAGTAATAAATATTTTAATAAAAAATTAAAAGGAAAATTAAATTATAATAAAAAAAAAGGTATAATTTTATATGATGAAAAATATTGGAAAGATTTTAAAGAATATCCTAAATTTACAAAAGAATTAATTGAGAAGAAAAAAAAATATTCAAAGTTAATTATTTTTGCGTCTCATTCCTTTAGTGAAAATAATCATTATACAGGAAATATTGTTTTTAGAGATTATTTTCAACATTTTTTAGAAACTTTAAGATTTGCAAAAAATGATAAAAAAAATCTATGGTTGTTCAAATTACATCCAGCAAGTAATGAAAAATATACTGAACTCAAATCATCTAGAGAGGTATTAAAAAAAAAATTAAAAGAAAACATTTTAATGGTTCCGTTAAAATATAATAATGAATTACTATTTAAACAAGCTGATTTAGTGATATCTACTAGAGGAACGATTTGTTTAGAAGCTGCTACTTTTGGAATTAACAATATAATCACAACAAAATCATTTTTTTCTGGATTTGGATTCACGGATATCAAAAATAACAAAAAAGAATATTTTAGATCTTTTAAAAAAAAACAAACATTTAAAAAATTATCAAATAACTCAATTAACTGTGCAAAGGAAATTTTGTATTTATCCAAAAAAATTTATAGAGATAATTTATTCAACATTTTACCTGTAAGAAGATTACTGAACAAAAAACAATTTAATAATGAATTAAAAAGAATAAGTACAAAAAAAGATTTGGATCAAAGATATGATAATATGATCAATAAGATTTTATAATATTAATATTTGGGTAAATAAATATTCACTTCATCATTAAAAATTGTAACGTTATTAATAGTTGGATATATTCTTTTAGTAATTGGATTAATATAGAAACCGTCTTTTTTAACTAATTTTTTCTTGTTGTAAGGATCTACAAAATATTGCTTCGACTTTGATTTATTATTTTTATTTACGACAAATATTGATGCTGGATTTACGGGATTTAATGAATATTTTTGTCTGATAACTTTATGTTTGTAGCCTAATTTTTTAAATAATCCCTCTAAATTTTTTATATAACCATGTTTCTTCATTCTTTTTTTAATTAATTTATTGCCTAGCTCATAGTGAGGTTCACATAAAACTAATCCTTTTTTTGAAATTCTATATAACTCTTTGATTAAAACTTTTTCATATGAACCATTAGGTTCTAGAGCCTGACAAGATGTAACGATATCAAATGCATTGTCAGGAAAGGGCAGTTTAAAATGGTCCGTAATAAACAATTTTAATTTTATTTTTTTTCTTATTTCTTTTTTTAAAAAGTTTTGTCCAGAATAAAGTCTATTAAATGATATGTCGTTAGCGTAAAAATTTACATTTTTAAGGTTTTTAATTAAAATAGACAAATTTGTCATCTCGCCTGTTCCGAAATCCAAAATGGTTTTTACGCTTTTAAATTTTTTAATTTCTTTTACCACAGGCATTAAAACTTTCTTACATAAATCTCTTCTGGACTTATTAAAAGTTTTAACAGTAAAGCCACTTTGTAAATCATATGAAATTTTTGTAATTAATGATTTTGATAATTTAGAATTACTTCTTAAATATAGGCTTATGTTTTGGCCTTTTTTGTATCGTTTTATGAGATCTGAATAGTTTAACATTTTAAAATTGGTCTTATATATTATCGATAATTTATGTCTAGATAAATTTAAATTGTATTAAGCAATCTTTGTATTTTCTTTATGTATTTCATTGTCAAAATAATGATTAATTTTTTCACAACCATTACAGTCATTTACTTTTCTTATATTCTTACTTTTTATATAAATATTTGTAAAATGATTCCAAAAATTTACATTATAACTATTTGGAAATCTCTTTACCTTACACTGAAAACCAATAAGTAAGTCCTCCCAAGGGTTCATATTGTATACAGTATGTAAAAAGCTTTCTTTTCTACATTTTAAATATAAAATTTTTTTGTTTTTATACTTATTCTTAAATTTTACAAAATTAACTTCATTTAATTTTTTAAAAATAGTCCTTGATGAACTAAAATCAATTAAAAATTTTTCAAAAGATGAGTCAAATTTATCATCAACTAAATTTATTATTAAGATTAATTGATCACAAAATTTCGAATTTTTAAAATAGTGTTCAATATATTCTGTATCGAATGAATCATAGTTTTTCTTAAAATAGCTAAGATATTTTTCAGGTTTTAAATCTTTAGTCGGTAAACTTTTAATATTTGTATAATTTACTAATCTGTGATTTTTAAATTCAAATAAATCATACTTTGGTATTTCTAAAATATTTATTTTCATATTTTTCGTTAAATTCTTATAATCATTTACTTTATTTTTTTTATTCATTTTTTTTATTTCTTTATCCCTTATTAATTTTTCTTCAAAATAACTTGCATATGGAATGAAGTATTTGGGCTGTATTTCTTTTATTGTTTTATATTTAAAATTTTTAATTATTAATTTTTCTTTTTCTAAAATTTTTTTTCTTTCCTGTTTGGTGTAATTTTCAAACATTAAAGGATATCCACTCGCTCCTCCACCGAAAGAACTGGCATAAATATCAACATTGGGTAATTTATTAAAATTTATCATGTTTGAATCAACATCAAATAAACACGTCAATTTACCGATCGAAAAATAAATTCCACTATCTTCTCTAAAATCCCCAGATTTGAGAATGCTTAAAAAAAGATCTGTGTCCGATAATTTATATTCTTTATTAAATTCTAATCTAAAAATTCTTTTAAAACCTAATGAAGAAATATATTTTCCAGTAGAGTCAGAAATAAAGTTTGGAACAACTATAGGAATATTTTTATCAATTTTATTTAATGTCTGAGGGTGTAAATGATCTGGATGATTATGACTTACATAAATAAAATCACAGGAATTGAGTTCCTTCTCCCAGTCATTTTTCGTAGGATATTTTAGCCACCACCCAGAATTAAAAGCAGGTCCAATGGCCCAAGGATCGGTTGCAAACTTAATATTTTTACTTTCCACCTGAAGAAATGCATGGTTAAAAAATCTAATTTTAGTTGATAAATCGATTTTTGATTTAGTTATTTGAGGAACCTTTTTAATGTTTTCAATAATAATTTTATTATTTTTTATTGAATAATTTGTCTCTTTTTTTTTTACTCCATTATTATAAAGGCCTGTTAAAGGATTAAAAATCCACTTGTGAATAGGACAAAGATGGATATCACCATTAGAAATAATTTTGCCACCAAGATGATCACATTTTCTATTATAAACCTTAATAGAACCACCTTTAACAATTAAATAATCTTCTAGTAAATTTACACCATTTTTAAGACTATCTATTTTTACCTCGAGGGGATTTTGTAAAATATCATTGTACCTTAAATTTCCAATACATTTAAACATTGCTTATTATTCTATTTATTAATTTTGTTATAATTAAGTCTTAGATATTCTATTTTATATTGTTATTGTTACGATTTAACATTAATACTTTTGATAACAATATAAAATAAAACTTTTACTTATCAAATTATAAACTTTAGATTGATTATTATTTTAATATGAAAAAAAATAATATTTTACCATGCGTCATAGGGCTCGGATATGTTGGACTTCCAATCTTAGTCAGATTAGCTAAAAAATTTAATGTTAATGGATTTGATATAAATCAAGAAAGGATAGAATTTTTAAAGAAAAAGATAGATCTTAATAATGAGGTGAAAGAATTTTTATTAAATAAAAAGATTACAAGCTCCTTAACATCAAAAATAAGTGATTGTAAAAAATGCAATTTTTTTATTTTATGTATTCCAACTCCTATATCAAAAAATAAAAATCCAGATTTAAAAAAACTTTCAAAAGCTTGTAAAGATTTATCAAAAATTCTTAAGAAAGGTGATATTGTATTTATTGAATCAACTGTATACCCTGGAGTTACAAAAAACATTTGTGAAAAACTACTTTCAAAAAAAAATGGTCTGGTCCCTGGTAAAGACTTTCATTTAGGTTATAGCCCGGAGAGAATTAATCCTGGAGACAAAGTAAATACAATTTCAAATATATCAAAGATTGTGGCTTATCCTTATAAAGCAAAAAAAGATATAGTTTTTAAAGTCTATAAAGAAATTTCAAAAAAATTATTTTTTACAAAAAATATAAAAGAGGCTGAGGTCGCAAAATGTGTTGAAAATATACAAAGAGATTTAAATATAGGACTTATTAATGAGATACTTTTAGTGTGTAAAAAAATGAAAATAAATTTTGAAGAGGTAATAAATTTAGCATCTACAAAATGGAATTTTATAAGATTTAAACCTGGACTAGTTGGTGGTCACTGTTTGCCAGTTGATCCGTATTATTTTTCTTATATTGCAAAAAAAAATCAAATTAACACAAACATTTTGTTAGCCGGAAGAAAAACAAATGAAAATATGAAATTAGAAATAATTAACGATTTGAAACGTTACATCAGAAAAAACTTTAAAAAATTTCCCTCAATAGTTTTTGCAGGATTGACATATAAAGAAAATGTTGCTGATTTAAGAAACTCTCTTTCAATGAATATCTATAATTATTTTAAAAAAAATTATAGAAATGTTCAGGGTTATGATCCTATAATTCACAAAAAAATTTCAAAAAAAATTGGAATTGTTAATTCTACAAAAAACTTAAAAAAATTTGATTTATTTGTGATTTTAACCAGACATAACCAAATAAAAAAACAATCAAGAAAATTAAAAGCAAAAGTCTATGACTACTTTAATTAACAAAAAAAAAATATCTAATGTGTGGTTTTATTTTTTACTTAAATAAAAAAAAAATTGATTTTAAGATAAAAAAAAATCTTAAAAAAATTACAAAGCTAATTAAACATAGAGGGCCTGACTATGAAAAAACCTTTTTGAAAAATAATATCTTTGCTTACCACTGTAGATTATCTATTCAAGATTTAAACAAAAGATCAAATCAACCTTTTTTCTCTAAAGACAAAAGATTTATGCTTTTATTTAATGGTGAAATATATAATTTTAAGAAGTTAAAAAACAAACTAAAAAAAAAATATAAATTTATCACCTCCTCAGACACTGAGGTGGTCTTGGCTACATATCTTATTTTTGGAGACAAATTTTTATCTAAAATTAATGGTATGTTTTCAATTTTAATATACGATTTTAAGTTAAAAAAGATTATTTTAGCTAGAGATCCTTTTGGTCAAAAACCATTATATTACTTTAATGACAATCAATCTTTAATTATAAGTAGTGAAATCAAGCCTATCCAAAAATTTAAAAAATTAAAAATTAATAAAGATAGTATTTCCAGTTACTTTTTAAATAATAACTTTGCTAATGAAAAACAGACAATAATAAATAAAATTTTACAAGTAAAAGCGGGTGAAGTAGCAAAGATTAATAAAATCAATAAAATTAGTACAAAAAAATATTTTTCAAAGGATGATTTAGATTTAAGAAAAATTAAAAAAGTTAATTTTAACAATATTTTAAAAAGAACAGTTGAAAATCATATGATTAGTGATGCTAAAATTGGCATTGCTATTTCTAGTGGATTAGACTCAAGATCAATATGTGCAACTCTTTCATTGTTAAAAAAAAATAGAAAAATAGCCAAAGCATATTTTGTAAATTTTAAAGATTATAATATTGAAAAAGATGAGGTTATAAAATTTTGTAAATTTTTTGATATAAAATTGGAAATAATTAACATTAAACCCATTCATATAATTAAGAAATTCGAATCTTCAATAAAATATAATGAGTCGCCCTTAGGTGGAATAATGAATATTGCTCTTTTTATGTTATGTGAAAAGGCAAGGAAAGATAAAATAAAAGTTATTCTAGGTGGGTACGGCTTAGATGAGGCCCTGGGTGGTTATGATATTTTAAATCCTTATATGCTTTCAAAAAATTCAAATAATTTACCACCAACCTTAATAGACGGTTCAAAGCTCGATAATCGTAAATTATTTAAAGGCAAAATTTCCAAAAGGACAAATCAAAAAATAATTATAAACGATAAATTTATTCACAAAAAACAAATTCAACTTTTACTAAATGACAAAATACCAAGAACCTTACATATGGTTGATAGGTTTAGTATGTCCCATTCAATTGAATTTAGAAATCCATATATTGATTCTGAATTTGTAAAAGCCTGTTTAAAAATTCCAAAAAAAGATTATTTTAATAAAAAAATTGGTAAAGTCCCTGTGAGAAAATTTTTAAATGACAATGTAAAAGAACATGTGAATTGGTTTGAACAAAAAAAAAGTATTCAAAGTCCTCAAGGGGAATGGCTTAGAGAAGGAAAAATCAAAAATTGGATATCAAAAATTATAAACAATGATAATTTGTATAAAAAAAATAATTTTTTAATCAAAAAGACTGTTAAAGAATATTGGAAGAGATATGTAGACAAAAAAATACATTTTTCACTACCGATCTGGCAAATAATAAATTTGTATTATTTAAATAAAATTTTTAAAGATTAAATAACCTTCTTAAAGATCTCCAGATCATTTTTTGTGTCAATATTTATTGAGTTTAACTTGCTCATTACGTAAATTATAGGTTTATTGGAAACAATCTTTTTGTTTTTTTTAAAAAAATTTGATTTAGTAATATAAATAGAACCGTTACGTACATAATAAGATTTATTTTCTTGTCTTTGAGTCTCAGAGTTATGTAAAGAGCTAAGTGGATAACCATAAGATTTTTTTCTCCAATATAAAACTTTATTATTGATATATGTTTCCTCAAAAACTGTAATTAAAGATATTGCTTTTTTAGATTTAAACAATCTTACTGCACTTAATAAATCTTTTCTAGTTCTTAAGGGGCAAGTTGGTTGTAATATCATCACTGATTTAAATCTAGTATTTCTTTTGCTGAAATAGTTTAAAGCGTGAGTTACATACTCTGAAGATTTTGATTTATCTCTCGAAATTTTATTTGGTCTTTTAATTAGTGTTATATTTTTGTGTTTTTTATTTAAAATTTTAGGATTATTAGTTGTTATTGCAATCAAAGATGAGGAATATTTTTTTTGGACAATTCTAGCATGGTCAATTGAATATTCATAAAGTAATTTTTTTTTAACTTTCAAAATATTTTTATTTAATATCCCTTTAGAACCTTTTCTGCAGGGTATTAGAATTAATAAATCTTTGGTATGCATTATAAATAATTCAAATATTTTATTTTTGAAATTTTGGATTTTATTAAAATATCTAAAATTCTCTTTCCAGATTTTCCATCTCCATATAGATAATTTTTTTTAAACTTTTTTTTGAACGTTTGTTTATTAATGCCTTTTAAAATATCTAATTTTTTATTTTTTACATCTTCAACATTTTTTCCTCTTTCTCTATTTTGTTGTCTTGAACCAATGTTAACGACGGGAATACCCATATAAGAACTCTCTCTAATTCCAGATGATGAATTGCCAATTAAGCTTTTTGAATTATAAATTAGTCTAATGTAGTCTTCTGGTGAAAAATTAATAAATGCACCAACTTTATAATTTTTTTTTTTATTTATAAAAATTCTGATTGCCTTAGAAATATAATCTGTTCCAGAGTCGACGTTTGGCCATAAAATCACAATTTGTATTTTGTTACTAAGTAAATCTAATGCTTTTAATAAATTGTCTATATAATCTTTGTTTTGTTCATATTCAGTAGTTACCGGATGAAATAAAACAACTATGTAATCCTTTTTAAAATTAATTTTATCTCCAACTCCCGAATTTCTTAAATTAAAATTTTTATCTATATTTTTGTTGAGGTTTCTAATTAAATCAATTGAAGGGCAACCGGTATTGTAGATGAATTTTTTATTTTCTCCCATTTTTACTAAAAAAGATTTTGATCTTTTTGTGCATGCAAAATGAATATGAGACAACTTTGAAATAGCGTGTCTTACAGTTTCATCTATAGAACCAGTCACTTCACCTCCTTGAATGTGTGCTAAGGAGATATTCATATAACTAGCTGCTATAGCTACGGCTAAATTTTCATACCTATCTCCAATAACTAAGACAACATCAGGCTTTAGTCTTTGGAATGCAGTAGAAAGTTCATTTAAAGTTTGTGAAGTAGTTTTTACCATGCATATCGGTTCATTACCCTCAATAATAGTATGAAGTTTTAAATTTGTCTTTAACCCATCTTTTTTTAGAATTTTATCAATACTACCATACTTTGCCAAAATACTAGAGCCAGCAGTTATAATCTGCAAATCTATTTTTTTACTTTTCTTTGCTTCTATTAAAAAACTTTTAATTCTTGCATAATTTGCACGATTGTTAATTACAACACATATTTTTTTTTTATTTTTCAAAAAAGCTCCTTTTTAGTAAAATGTTTTTAGAAATATTTTTTTTTACTTTTTTTCCTATAATTTTTTTAATACTAGCTTTGCCTAAACCATTACCTGGCTTTTTAAAACATAAATATTCTTTCTTAAGAATTTGGCCTTTTTTAAGATCAATTTTCAGTGCTAAACTTTTAGTAAATAATTTTCTAGTACCAAGAAGAGTTTTTGATATTTTGTCCTTGTTGACTTTGTTTTTTTTAAGTATTTCTAAATTATTTCTAAAATCACATATTAACTTTAATTCATCAAAAGATAATGAAGATGATTTATCAGGGTTAGTTTTATTGTTCATTTTAGAAACATGAACTTCGATTAGTTTCGTATCATTATCAGCCAATGCTAATAATGATGGGTAAATGGTTCCTGAATGATCTGATAAACCAACGGGACAATTAAATTTTTTTTTCATTTCGTAAACAACATTTATACCCACATCTTTTAGTGGCAAAGGGTACTTGGTTGTGCATTGTAAAATTATAAAATTTTTTTTTTTTTTTTTAAATAGATTAATTTTATCTTTTATTTCTTTCCAGTTTGAAAGGCCAGTGCTTAAAATTATTGGGTGCTTGGTGCTTAAAATCAAATTAATCAAATCCTCTGAAAAAAATTCTCCTGATCCAATTTTCCATAAATCTACACCAATAGATTTTAATACAGAGAAAGCTTTTTCAGAAAATGGTGAACTTGTAAATATTAAATTTTTTTTATTAGAATATCTTTTAAGTTCAAGCCACTCTCTTTTTGTAAATTCATTTGCTTTCCAATAGTCAAACCTTGTTTTGTGTTTAAATCTAAACCCTTCTCTAAATTTTTCATCATATGTGGACTCTGAGTCTGCATAATGTGTTTGAAATTTTATTATGTCAGCCCCTGATTTTGCTGTGAGGTCAATTAGTTTCTTTGCCTGATGCATAGAACCATTATGACTTTGTCCTATTTCAGCAATAATTAATTTTTTTTTTATATTTTCAAAGTTTAACATTATTATTTAAAACATTTTTAATAACTTTTTAATAATTTCATTTTTAGTTTTAAATGAAGCTTCTTCTGTATTTCCCCCAATGTGCGGTGTTATAATTAATTTTTTGTTTTTAATTAAATTTTTAATTTTTTTATTACCTATTTTTTTATTCCAAGAACTATCTCCCTGTAAAACATCCAAACCAACACCTGCAATTTTATTTTTCATTAAACAAGAAAATAAAAAATTTTCCTCCACCACTTCACCTCTTGATGTATTAATAAAAATTGAGCTTTTTTTCATTAAACTAATATATTTTTTACTTATAAAATTAAAATTTCTTTCGTTTGAATCTAAATGAATCGAAACTATATCACATTTAGAAAAAATGTACTTTAAGTTAGTGTTCTTAAAACCTTTTAACTTTATATTTTTATTTCTTTCATATACAAAAATTTTAGCTCCAAAAGATCTCAAAATTTTACATACAATTTTCCCTATTCTTCCATATCCGACAATCCCTATTTTCTTGTCTTTAATTTGATTCCCTACAAATGCATCTCTATTCCAAATATTTTTTTTTACACTGAATGTTGCAGGTATCGCTTTTCTATAAAGCATCAAAATCAGCATAACTGTTAATTCTGCTGTAGAGGGTATTTGTCTAAGTAAAGACCCAAAATTTTTATTATCTAAATAAAGAATATTTGTATCCTTTTGAATTTCTGACTTTGCTATATGAGTAATTGATGTTGTTGGGCTTACTAAAAATCTAATTTTATTATCAAGATATTTTGTAATTTTTGAATCATAAAATATTCCAAATGCAGTAAAGATAATATTGATTGCCTCGTTATTATCTTTTTTATTTTTTAGAAAATTAATTAGATTCTTTTTTTTTTTAAAATTTTTAAGATAAATATTTGAAAATTTTTTATTTAGATTGTCTATGTGTTTTTTTGTATAAGTTTCGTAATTTAATATTAATACTCTCATTTCAAGATCATAAGTCAAACTTGTCTTATATTTTTAATAAAATTAATTAAAGAATGACAGTGTGTTCAAAAAAAGGTCAGTTCAAAATTTTTTAAATAAATTATATCTTTGATCATATTAAAAATTTTTTTCAGTGCATAAATCAAGCCAATTGAGCTATTAGTACTGGTCAGCTACACACATTACTGTGTTTTCACATCCAGCCTATCAACGTGGTGGTCTACCACGGCTCTATGGGAAGAACTAGTTTTGAGGTGAGTTTCCCGCTTAGATGCTTTCAGCAGTTATCTCGTCCATA
>MDSV01080098.1_pt1 | contig 14886 bp, 15 predicted proteins | sample 810851 | NCBI WGS metagenome assembly MDSV01 (sample SAMN05326640, study PRJNA326480) | marine metagenome | isolation source: seawater | place: Atlantic Ocean: North East | collected 2012 | reverse complement strand
GGAACTGGTAGACACGCTGTCTTGAGGGGGCAGTAACGAAAGTTGTGCCGGTTCGAGTCCGGCCATCGGCATTCTATGGAGCGATCCATCTTCCTTGAAAATTATCTTCACTAATGAATTTCGCTCTAGTATGACCTGAATGCGATAAATATAACCAATCTATTTTAATTATTTGAATATTAATAATGGTAAAATTTTTACTTATCTCATCTTTCAATATAGTTTTAACTTTATCAGGAGAGTCAATACTTTCTCCAGGATCTATATTTTGATAGTAGCACTGTCTTGATTGTTTACTCATATCATCCCATTTTTTTTTACAATATGAATCACTATTAAAGATTTTAGCTGTCCCAGAGATTCTAATCTGAGTTTTGTCAGCTTTATCATAAAAAAGTGCTGAGACTTTATTATTTTTGGAAATATCTTCAATTTTAAGAGACTTATTATTTGTATGAAATGAGATTGTGTTATTATTCCTATCACATGCTCTCAATACTACAGTTCTTGTATCGGGTTTGCCATTATTAATAGTTGCCAATGCAAATGTATGAAATCCTGAATTTCTATCAACTACAGCGTTCTCAAGGGATAACCATATGTCTTTATATATACCCTTTAAATTATATTGATTCATAATAATCTCTTTAAATGATTAACTATCAGATTAACAAAATATCTTAATAAATAAGCTCAGAGCTCTAATTATAGTATGTAATTTATTTATAGGATATAATAAAGTTGTTATGCTTTTAGAGTATTTACCAATATTTATCTTTTTAGTCTTTGCACTAATTTTTGCCAGTATCATGTTGGGTATTGGTTTCACATTTGGAGCAAATAATCCTGACTCGGAAAAGAATTCACCATATGAGTGTGGTTTTGAAGCATTTGAAGACTCTAGAATGAAGTTTGATATCAGATATTATTTAGTTGCAATCTTATTCATAATTTTTGATCTTGAAATAGCTTTTTTATTTCCTTGGGCTATAGTTATTCATGAAGTTGGTCATATTGGACTGATTTCTATGGGTATCTTTCTGATAATTCTGATTGTGGGTTTCATTTATGAGTGGAAAAAAGGAGCCTTAGAATGGGATTAGAAAATATCCATAAAGATGGTTTTGTACTTGCAAAGTCTTCCAATCTTTTTGATTGGGCAAGAACAGGATCCATGTGGCCAATGACATTTGGTTTAGCATGCTGTGCTGTTGAAATGATGCATGCAGGTGCATCAAGATATGATATCGATAGATTTGGAATGTTATTTAGACCTAGTCCTAGACAATCAGATGTAATGATTGTTGCTGGAACATTAGTTAATAAAATGGCCCCGGCTTTGCGAAAAGTTTATGATCAAATGGCAGATCCCAAATGGGTAATATCCATGGGTTCTTGTGCTAATGGTGGCGGCTACTATCATTATTCATATGCTGTTGTAAGAGGATGTGATCGAATAGTCCCCGTAGATGTTTATGTTCCTGGATGTCCTCCTACAGCAGAGGCTTTACTCTATGGAATCTTACAACTACAAAATAAAATACGAAACAAGAATATAATTGTTGCTGATTCTCCCAATAGAGGACTATAGTGAAAAAATTAATTGAAAATTTTCTTGTAGATAAATACAAGCTAGAAAGTGATCTAGATATTTTAACATTAAGAGTTGAAAAGCATTTACTCATAGATGTAATGAACATCTTAAAGAATAATCAAGATTTATTATTTAATCAACTTACAGATATTTGCGGAATTGACTATAGCTTATTCGGTAAACCTGAGTGGAGTACTAAAGAGGCAACAAGTTCTGGCTATAGTAGAGGGATAAAAGAATCTTCTCATGGCCGTATCAAGTTTGGTGATTCCCTAGATTCCTTTGATAGTAAAGATAGGTTTTGTGTTTGTTATCATCTCTTATCTCTTAAATATAATCGTAGAATTAGAATTAAAGTGTATCTAAATGATGAACCACAAATTTTACCATCAATTACTGATATATGGTCTTCAGCAGACTGGTATGAACGCGAGACATTTGACTTATTTGGAATATTATTTGAAAATCATCCAGACTTAAGAAGGATACTAACTGATTATGGCTTTATTGGACATCCTTTTAGGAAAGATTTTCCTCTGATTGGTAACACTCAAATCAGATATGATCCAAATCTTAAAAAAATTATTCAAGAGCCTGTAGATATAGAGCCTAGAGTACTGGTGCCAAAGGTTATAAGAGAAAAAAAATGAAAGAGTTTAAAAACTTTACAATGAATTTTGGACCACAACATCCAGCTGCGCATGGAGTACTTAGGTTAGTTTTGCAAATGGAAGGTGAAGTAATTAAAAATGCAGATCCACATATAGGATTATTGCATAGAGCAACAGAAAAACTAGCTGAATCAAAACCATACAATCAGTCCATTGGTTACATGGATCGACTCGATTATGTATCTATGATGTGCAATGAACATGCATATGTTATGTCAATAGAAAAACTTTTAGACATAGATATTCCTATAAGAGCTAAATATATAAGAGTAATGTTTGACGAAGTTACTCGGATTTTAAATCACTTGCTTTGGTTAGGTGCACATGCTTTAGATATCGGTGCGATGTCTGTATTTTTATATTCCTTTAGAGAAAGAGAAGATTTAATGGACTGCTATGAGGCTGTTTCTGGGACCCGCATGCATGCAACATATTATCGACCTGGAGGTGTTGCAAAAGATCTACCATCTATTATGCCTAAATATGAAAAATCAGACTTTAAAAGTAAAGATCAGTTAGAGTCATTGAATTATAATAGACAAGGAAGTATGTTAGATTTTCTAAAAGATTTTACGAAAAGATTTCCTTCATGTATAGATGAGTATGAAAACTTATTAACTGATAACAGAATCTGGAAACAAAGAACAGTCGGAATAGGCGTTGTTGAGGACTCTCGTGCAATTGACCTTGGGTTTACGGGACCGATGTTGAGAGGGTCAGGTGTCAATTGGGACTTAAGGAAACAACAACCTTATGAAATCTATGATAAGATAAATTTTGATATACCTATTGGTAAAACAGGTGATTCTTATGATAGATATTTGGTTAGGATTGAAGAACTAAGACAGTCTAATAAAATAATTCAGCAATGCATATCGTGGTTAGAAAAAAATCCTGGTCCAGTAATGATAGATGATGCTAAAATTGCACCTCCAAATCGTGAGGATATGAAAACAGAAATGGAGTCTTTGATTCATCATTTTAAAATATTTACTGAGGGATATTGTGTTCCCAAAGGAGAAGTTTATGCAGCTGTTGAAGCGCCTAAAGGGGAGTTTGGAGTTTATATGATTTCTGATGGAGCCAATAAACCATATAGATTAAAAATAAGAGCTCCCGGTTTTGCGCATATCGCAGCTCTGAACGAAATGTGTAAAGATCATATGCTCTCAGATGTAGTAACAATTATAGGAACTCAGGACATAGTTTTTGGAGAAATTGACAGATGACTTTTATTAATAAAGATATATCCATATTAATTGATAATGTACTAAAGAAATTTCCCATAGATAGAAAAAAGTCTGCGATTATTGAAAGTTTGTTAATTCTACAACACCATAATTCAGGTTATATCACAAAAGAAATGATGCATGAACTAGCTAATTATTTGTCTGTTAGTGAAATTGAAATTTATGAAGTTGCTACATTTTATACTATGATTAATACCAAACCTATTGGCAAAAATGTTATAGCAGTATGTAATAATGTCTCATGTATGTTGAGAGGCTCTGATCAGATATTATCACATATTGAAAAAAAACTTAACATTAAGGTTGGTCAGTCTACTACAGACAATAAGTTTTATTTAAAAGATGAAGTTGAATGCCTAGCAGCTTGTAATGGGGCTCCAATGATGCAAATAAATCATAAAAATTATGAAAATATTTCTATTGAACAAGTTGATAAGATTATTGAGAATTTAAAATGAGTATTAAAGTTTGCACAGAAACTTTTGATTCACAGAATCCAGCGTCATTAAAAACCTATATTAATCATGATGGTTACAAAGCATGGAAAAAAATAATTAATCAAAATATTTCAAAAAGTGATGTAATTACTAAAATAAAAAATTCAGGGTTGCGCGGCAAAGGTGGCGCTGGTTTTCTGACAGGGTTGAAGTGGTCTTTCATACCATTAGCAGACTCTGAGAAATATCTTGTCTGCAATTCAGATGAGAGTGAGCCCGGAACATGTAAAGATAGAGATATTTTAAGATATAACCCACATTCTATAATTGAGGGGATGTTGATAGCTAGTTATGCAATTGGTGCATCAGTAGGATATAACTACCTTCGTGGTGAATTCATAGATGAGCAGTGGAAAGTATTTAATCAAGCACTAGACGAAGCATATGCAGAAAAGTTATTAGGTACTAATGTTTTTGGATCAGATATATCAATTGATATATATGCCCTCATAGGAGCGGGAGCATATATAGTTGGAGAGGAAACAGCAATGTTAGAGTCTATTGAAGGAAAAAGAGGCATGCCAAGAATAAAACCTCCTTTTCCAGCAATCAAAGGATTATTTGAAAAACCTACAATAATTAATAACACAGAAACATTAGCTAGCATCCCTAAAATTATGCTAAATGAAGAAAATTGGTATAAGGATATCGGTATAAAGGAATCTGAAGGTATAAAAATTTTCTGCATGAGCGGGCATCTGGTAAATCCAGGTAATTTTGAAGTACCCCTTGGTACTCCTTTCGCAGATTTATTAAAATTAGCTGGAGGCATTTGGAATAATCGTAAAATTAAAGCTGTTATACCTGGCGGTTCTTCAGTACCTGTCGTTAAGGGAGAAATTATGATGGACGTGAACATGGATTATGATTCAATAGCAGCTGTTGGTTCAATGTTAGGATCAGGAGGGGTGATCGTAATGGATGAGTCGACATGTATGGTTTCAGTTTTACATCGCATATCTAGGTTTTATTATTCTGAATCTTGTGGACAATGCACGCCATGTAGAGAGGGCACCGGATGGTTATATAAAATATTATCTAACCTTATCGAAGGACGAGGCAGTAACAACGATTTACAGCAGCTTGATAGAATAGCTTCACAGATTGAAGGTCATTGTATTTGTGCTTTGGGAGATGCTGCGGCTATGCCAGTAAGAAGTTTTCTTAAAAACTTTTGGCAAGAATTCGAATATTTTGTAGATAAGAAAGAATCGATGGTGAAATAGATGAAAGTTTATATTAATGATATTGAATATGATGCAATACCAGAAGAAACTATAATTCAATTATCCGATAGATGTGGAATACATATACCACGCTTTTGTTATCATAAACATTTATCCATAGTTGCTAGCTGCAGAATGTGTTTAGTAGATATTGAAGGTGTTAAAAATGCACAACCCGCATGTTCTACTCCAGTTAGGGAAGGCATGAAAATTTATACGTCTTCTAAAAAAACGAAAGATGCGCAAAAAAGTTCTATGGAGTTTTTATTAATAAATCATCCTTTGGACTGTCCAATCTGCGATCAAGGTGGAGAATGTGAGCTACAAGATATCTCATTAGAACATGGAGATGATCATTCGACTTATATGCAACTTAAAAGAGTAGTTATTGACAAAGATGTAAGCCCTTTAGTTTCGACCGATATGACTAGATGCATTCATTGCTCAAGATGCGTAAGATTTGGAGAAGAAATAAGTAATGTGAAGGAGCTCGGTTTACTTGATCGTGGCGAAGATATGAAAATTGATGTATTTATAGAAAATAAAATATCTTCCGAACTATCAGGCAATATGATAGATCTTTGTCCAGTGGGTGCTCTCAACAATAAACCATATAGATACAAAGCAAGAACATGGGATCTTAAGCAACGCTCAGGTGTTTCACCTCATGATTGTATAGGGTCGAATATTTTCTATCATACATATAAAAATAAAATATTAAGAGCAGTTCCAAAAGAAAACTCTGATATTAATCAAACTTGGTTATCTGATAGAGATAGATTTGGATATGAAGGGATATATTCAAAAGATAGAATATATAACTCTTTGATTAGAAAAGATAACAAGCTTATTGAATTAGATAAACAACTCATAATTAATGAGTTTAATAAAATATTGGATAATACAATTAAAAATAATGGCATAGATGATATCGGATGTATGATATCTGCAAGATCTACAAATGAGGAATTGTATCTATTTCAGAAACTATTTAGAAACTTAGGTATAAAAAATATTGACCACAGAACTAATGAATGTGATTTTACTTACCAAAAAAACTATCCGGTCATGCCATCATTGGGTTGTGATATAAAGGATTTAGAAACTTTTGATAATATAGTTCTAATTGGTGTAAATATTAAATCTGAATTCCCTATACTTTCTATATGGCTGAATAAAGCAACAAAGAAAAATACTAAGATATATTCAATAAATTTTGATTCTTCAGATGAAGACTTTGATTTACATTTTAAAAAAACAATTAAAAATGATGAGTTAGTATCCATATTTTCTAGACAGGATCATAATTTAAAATTTGATGAAAATGAAAAGACAATCGTAATTACTGGCCCTTCAATATCAAGATTATATAACCAATCAGATATTTTATCGGTTATTCACAAATTCACAATTAATTTTAATGCAAAAATGGGATTTCTAACTGATTACTGTAATTCAACTGGTGCCTGGATAACTGGGAATGTTCCACATAGAACAATAGGAGGAACACCTGTGAAAAAAAATGGTTTAAATACATATGAAATGCTCACTAAAAAACTTTCTTCTTATATTTTATTTAACCTAGAGCCTGAACTTGATTTTCATGATACTAAACTTTTAGAAAGCGCCCTTGAAAAATCAAAATTTAACATTATTTTCTCAAATTATATTACTCCAATAATAGAGAAATATGCTGATTTAGTTATACCTATAGCAACTTTTGCTGAAACTAAGGGAAGTTTTATCAACATAGAAGGCAAAGAGCAACATTTTGAAAACATTGTAGAATGTAATAAAAATATTTTTGAAGGCTGGAAGATTTTAAATGAAATACTTGCATCAAATAATAAGAATACATTTACTTACAAGGATATTAGAGAGGATTTAATAAACTCGATTGATGGCATCAGCCATACTGAAATAAATTTATTTAAAAATTCATTAACTAAAAAATACGATTCTAGTAATAATTTATTTATTCTCTCTAAACGACATATTTATAAGTCTGATTCTATAGTTAAGCGATCTGATTCTCTCCAAATGACTACTCAGTCAAAATCTAATGCTATTTTTATATCTAAAAATTTGCATAGTCAAATTAATGGATCAAATCATATTCCTTTAGATAACCTTAATCTTAAGAAAAATAGTAAAAGATTGGTTGTAGATAAACAGTTGTCTGAAAATACGATTATCCTGCCTTCTTCCGACTATGATGAAAAATATTATAGTCCTAAATCAATAAATTTAGAGCTACAATCGTGAATTATTTTTTTATTTTACTTAATATTGTTCTTGAAATTATCATTGTTGTTTTGCCTTTATTTTTAATTGTTGCTTATACAACTTATTCAGAGAGAAAAATCATTGGTTTTATGCAATCAAGATTAGGTCCAACAAGAGTAGGACCTTTTGGTTTTCTGCAGCCAATCGCAGATGTCATCAAATTACTTACCAAAGAAATAATAATACCTTCAAATGCTAGCCGTGGTCTTTTTCTGGCTGCCCCTATAATTATGCTTGTTCCATCTTTATTAGTCTGGTCTGTGATACCTTTGTCTGAATACTTTGTTATTGCAGATATTAATGCTGGATTATTATTTATTTTAGCTTTAACCTCTCTTAGTGTTTATGGAGTCATATTAGCTGGGTGGGCATCAAACTCTAAGTATGCTTTTTTAGGTTCAATGCGATCGGCTGCTCAGATTATTGCATATGAAATAGCTATGGGTTTTGCTTTAGTTGGCGTTTTGATGGCTGCTGGAAGTTTAAACTTACAAGAAATAATTTTGTCTCAAAAAGGAGGGCTTCTTAGTTGGTATTGGTTGCCATTATTTCCATTATTTTTGATATATTTAATTGCCGGCATTGCTGAAACAAATAGAGCGCCATTTGACGTTTCAGAGGGAGAATCAGAAATCGTTGCAGGTTTCCATGTTGAGTATTCTGGCGTCGCATTTGCAATGTTTTTCTTAGCCGAATATATGAATTTAATATTAATTAGTATCCTTGTAAGTATCATGTTTTTTGGTGGATGGTTATCTCCGTTTGAAGGAAATTTTTTAAATAATTATTTCAGCTGGATACCAGGTTTTGTTTGGTTATCGATAAAGACATTATTTTTTATTTTCTTATTTCTATGGTTAAGAGCTACACTACCTAGATATAGATATGACCAAATTATGAGATTGGGCTGGAAAGTATTCTTGCCAATTACAATTATATGGATTTTCTTGGAAGGCATTATGATATATTACCAAGTTGAACCATGGTTTATTGCAACATGAAGAAAATAATAAAAATATTAAAAAGCTTATTCTTGTTAGAGATTTTAAAAGGATTAAGTATCACAGGTAAGAAGATTTTTACTAAGTCCGTAACTGTACAATACCCTGAAGAAAAAACTCCTCAATCTTCTAGATTTAGAGGATTACATGCATTAAGGAGATATCCTAATGGTGAAGAAAGGTGTATTGGATGTAAATTATGTGAAGCTGTATGCCCAGCCCTAGCCATATCAATTGATACTGAGATGAGAGATGATGGTACAAGAAGAACTACAAAGTATGATATTGATTTATTTAAATGTGTATATTGTGGTTTTTGTGAAGAAGCTTGTCCTGTTGATGCAATTGTCGAAACTAAGATATTTGAGTTTCATTTTGAATCACGAAATGAGAGAGTGATTGATAAACAGTCTCTCCTAAAAATAGGCGATATCTATGAAGCAGAAGAATTAAAAGACAGAAAAAAAGTTAACTAAAGTGATACAATGAACATTGAGCTAATTATATTCCTTATTTTTTCCGCATTAGTATTGATAAGTGCTGTAGGGGTAATAACAGTGAATAATCCTGTTAAATCTGCAATTAATCTTGTCTTTACTTTTTTTTCATCCGCAGTCTTGTGGTTGATTTTAAATGCTGAGTTTTTATCAATTATTTTAATTCTAGTATATGTTGGTGCTGTAATGGTTTTATTTCTTTTTGTCGTAATGATGTTAGATATTAACATTGCACAAGTAAGAGAGGGATTTGTTAGATTTATGCCAGTTGGTGTCTTGATTTTCTTTATCATAAGCGGTCTTCTATCATTCTTCTTTTATACTCAATTTGAAAATACTGATACCAACATTATAACTTCTATAAATTTAATTAGTGATGATAATACAAAAAATTTAGGTTACCTTTTATATACAGAGTATATTATCGCCTTTGAGATTGCTGCTATAATATTATTATTAGGTATTATCTCTGCTATCACCTTGACTCATACTAAAAATTCATATAATAAATATCAAGTTCCATCAGAGCAGATTAATGTTAGCAAGAAAGATAGGCTCGTTGTTATTAAAGATAAGGATAATAAGCAATGATACCAATGTCATATTATTTGATACTAAGCTCTATACTTTTTAGCATTGCGTTGGCTGGCATATTTCTAAATAGAAAAAATATAATAATAATGCTGATGTCTTTAGAATTGATGTTTCTATCAATTAATTATAACTTTATAATTTTCGGAAATTATTTAAATGATTTAGTGGGACAGGTTTTTGTTTTTTTTATTCTTACAGTGGTAGCTGCTGAATCAGCAATAGGACTGGCAATCATAGTAGTATTATTCAGAAACAAACAAAGTATTAATGTTGATGATATAGGGAGGCTAAAAGGTTAATGTATTGGATGTCTCTAGCTATAATATTTGCACCATTGCTTGGTAGCCTTGTTCTGTTATTCTCTCGTAGTTTATCTGAAACTTATACAGCTATAATAGCAAATCTATCAATTGGTGTATCATTCTTAACATCTTTAGCATTATTCATATCATTTTTATTTGATAATACTATTTCTAATGAATATTTCTTGTATACATGGTATCTAACTGGAAATTATCATTTTCAATTTGGATTCCTAGTAGATAGCTTAACTGCAATTATGGCCTTTATCGTATCTTTTATTTCATTTTTCGTACATATTTATTCTATAACTTACATGCATAATGATAATAGTTTCAAGAGATTCTTTATCTATACAAATTTCTTTACTTTTTCAATGTTAATAATTATATTTTCTAATAACTTCCTTCAGCTTTTCTTAGGCTGGGAATTAGTTGGACTTTCATCATATTTATTAATTGGTTTTTGGTATAAAAAAGACAGCGCAATCAAAGCAAACTTAAAAGCATTCATTGTTAATAGAATAGGAGATATAGGTTTATTGCTTGGAGTCCTTCTAGTTTTTATCAGTATAGGAAGCCTGAGTTATGATGTCTTATTTAATAATTTACCTACACTTACTAACCAAACCATTGCATTTTTTTATTATCAAATTGATTTAGTGCCATTAATAGCAATGTTATTGTTTATAGGTGCAGCAGCTAAATCTGCACAAGTTCCTTTACATTTTTGGTTGCCTGATTCGATGGAAGGCCCAACACCCATATCTGCACTAATACATGCTGCAACAATGGTAACTGCAGGAATATTTATGGTTGCAAGGCTATCACCTTTATATGATCTATCTTTATATGTTTTGGATATTATTCTTATTATGGGCTTAGTGACTGCATTTTTTATGGGTATAGTTGCTCTTGTTCAAGACGACATTAAAAGAATTATTGCTTATTCAACGATATCACAACTTGGATATATGACAGTTGCTCTCGGTGCATCATTTTATTCTTTTGCTATTTTTCACTTATTAACACATGCTTTTTTTAAAGCACTATTATTCTTATGCGCTGGATCAATCATTCTAAAATGTCATCATGAACAAAATATAAATAAAATGGGTGGACTTAGATTATCAATGCCTATAACTTTTGTGACTTTTACAATAGCCGGACTATCATTAATTGGCTTCCCTGGAACGTCAGGTTTCTTTTCAAAAGATCTAATAATAGATATTTTTAAGTATAATGATAATAATCTCGTATATTATATGTTAGTCATGAGCATAATCGTGACAACCTTATATACTTGTAAAATATTTTTTAAAGTATTTTTTGGAGATAATAAGGCAAATGTTGAAAGCCATAATGGTTTGGAGCATAATAAAACATTATTAGTTCCACTAATTATTTTAGCTATACCTAGTGCTTTTATTGGTTTTTCAATATTTGATACTTTAGTTTTCAATAGTTTCTTCTTCAGTTCTATTTCTGATTCAAGTACTATTAATTCTTTTTATCATGAATATATAATTAATTCTGGAACATTTTTTATACATTCCTTTAGTAGTTTAAGTTTTTTTGCATTATTGATTGGAATATTTTTGTCATACATTTTGTATTTCAAGAGCAGCAATATATTTGAAGATATCCTCAATAAGCTATCATTATTGAAAAAATTATTACTCAATGAATATGGTTTTAATGTACTATCCAATTTTTTAGTACCGAGATATATAAAAAAGATCTCTAATTTTTTATGGAAAAAATCAGATGTTAAAGTTATTGATAATATACTAATTAATGGAAGTGCAAATTTAGTATCATCACTGGCTACTAGAATAAGACTCTTGCAAACTGGATATATTTATCATTATGCATTTACTATGATAATTGGCTTATTATTTTTTTTAATAATTTTTTATGATTTCTAATATACCAATACTTTCAGTATTAATCTGGACTCCTATTATAGGTGGTTTAGCTCTGCTTATGTTGCCTAACAAAGATAATATCATTAAACTAATATCACTTCTTGTATCTTTATTTGTTTTGGCGTTATCAATAATACTTTTTATAAATTTCGACTCCTCTAGATATTTACTTCAATATGTTGAGAGATATATTTGGATTGAGAATCTTAATATTAATTATCATTTAGCGATAGATGGCTTCTCATTAATATTTATTCTTTTGACAACATCAATAACTTTCTTAACAATTATATATAATTATTCTGAAAATAGATCGCAAGATAATAAATATAATGCTTTATTTTTATTTTTAGAAGGACTACTGCTTGGTGTTTTTTGTGCTTTTGATAGCATACTATTCTATATATTTTTCGAAGCAATGTTGATACCTTTATTTTTGATTATAGGGATATGGGGCGGCCCCAATAGAGTTTATGCCACATTAAAATTCTTCATATATACACTGTTCGGCTCAGTTTTAATGTTAGTAGCTATTTTATATTTATCTTTTAAAGCAGATAGTTTTTACATACTAGATTTTTATGATTTAGTTATCAGTCTAGATGTACAAATATTAATATTTTTGGCATTTTTGATTGCATTTGGTATTAAAATCCCAATGTGGCCAATACATACATGGTTGCCAGACGCTCATGTAGAAGCACCATCATCAGGTTCTGTTATACTTGCAGCAATACTATTAAAGGTTGGTGGATATGGCATGATCAGATTCCTATTACCCATTACACCTGATGCAGGTTTATACTTAAATTCGTTCATAGTACCTTTATCTTTGATAGCGATAATATATATTAGCTTTGTTGCCATTGCCCAACAAGATATGAAAAAATTAATAGCATATTCATCTATTGCTCATATGGGTTTTGTAACATTAGGAATTTTCCTAGTTTTTAATAGTCTAGATAAAAGTGATTCATTCAATGCTATGAGTCATATTGGTTTACAGGGCGCTGTAATGCAGATGTTATCTCATGGATTAATTTCTGCAGGTTTATTTATGTGTATAGGTGTAATCTACTCCCGTACAAAATCTCGTATTATTGATGAACAATCTGGCATAGTGCAAGTTATGCCAGTGTTTTCAGCTCTAATGATGTTTTTTTTACTTTCGAACTCAGGACTACCTGGTACATCAGGTTTTGTCGGAGAATTTATGGTCTTGGTATCATCTGCTAATGTAAGCTTCTCATATGCAATATTAGCCTCATTCACATTAGTTCTTGCTGCAACATATTCCTTATGGCTTGGAAAGAGGATCTTATTTGGAGACATTTCTGGAAATAATATACGCTCTATGAAGATTATGAATCTATATGAATTCTGGCCACTATTCATACTCACTTTACTTATTATTATTTTAGGTCTAAAGCCTGGATTATTATTGAATATTAGCGAACAATCATCTTTAAATATGATTAAAATAATCACTGAGAAATTTTAAATGATAAATTATTTATATATCTTGCCGGAAATTATACTGACAACATTTATATCATTAATTATTATTATCGACTTATTTTTGTCACCAAGGTTAAAATATATATCATATTATCTGATCCAGCTATTATTGTTTTCATTAATTTATTTAATATACTCAGATATAATATTTTTGTCATCTAATACGTCAGCACTATATGATACAAATATATTTTCTAATTTTTTTAAAATCTTTATATTAATTTCGCTAGTAATAATTTTTCAGTATACTTATCAATTTCTCAAAAATTTTAATTTATATAAAACAGAATATTTCATAATTAGTATATTTGGTACTCTTGGTATGATGATTATGATATCTGCTAATCATTTATTATTATTATATTTGGGTATTGAACTACTATCATTATCACTATATTCTGTTATAGCTTTTAATAAAAAATCTATATACTCATCTGAGGCGGCAGTAAAATATTATATCCTTGGTGCAATGTCATCAGGCTTTTTATTATTTGGTATATCCCTAATATATGGTCTTACAGGAAGCCTTTTTTATGGTGAAATATATCAACAGATAAGTTCATTAAACTTATCAGATATTGATGAAGACATCAGGGTAATAGGATTAGTATTCTCATTAACATTCATTTTCATTAGTTTGGCATTTAAATTTGGTGCAGCACCATTTCATATGTGGATCCCTGATGTTTATCATGGCTCTCTAATTACCACAACATTATTACTCAGTACTGTACCTAAAATTGCTGTTTTTATAATATTAGTTAAACTGTTAGGTCTTGTATTTTCTGACTTAGTAATTTTTTGGTCAGATATTTTGCAAATTTTAGCGATCTTATCTATTATCATAGGCAATGTAACAGCGATTGCACAAACCAATATAAAAAGAATGCTAGCTTATTCTACAATAGCAAATATAGGCTTTATACTCTTAGCACTTTCAATTGGCTCTATTAATTCATTCATTGCTGCTATGTTCTACACATTGACATATGTGATTACAACTGTTCTTGCGTTTGGTTTGCTATCACAGTTGTTATCAGATGATAAGGGTATTGATGAAATAAGTGATCTGAGCGGTTTAGCTAAATATAATCCTCTGACAGCTTTTATGCTCTTAGTTATAATGCTTTCTTATGTAGGAATCCCTCCATTTTTAGGATTCCATGCTAAATTATTGGTTATTCAATCTCTAGTGCAAGCCAATGATATTGCTCTGAGTATTTTTGCTGTGGTCATGACAGTAATTGGATCTTATTATTACCTTAGAGTAGTGAAAGTAATCTATTTTGATAACTATATAGATTCAATATCCTTCAGTTCAAATCATTTTTTCAGTGTAGTGCTTGTCATTTTTTTAATCTACTTAGGACTATTTCCAAGTTTAATTAATGAAATAAGCACTCTTGGTATTACTAATCTCTTTAACACTTGAAAATTCTATATATAGATTATAGACTCCATATACAGTGTGGGGTGGAGCAGTCTGGTAGCTCGTTGGGCTCATAACCCAAAGGTCGTAGGTTCG
>MDSV01115085.1_pt1 | contig 14889 bp, 12 predicted proteins | sample 810851 | NCBI WGS metagenome assembly MDSV01 (sample SAMN05326640, study PRJNA326480) | marine metagenome | isolation source: seawater | place: Atlantic Ocean: North East | collected 2012 | reverse complement strand
TTATATTCAAGATAGTTTAAAAGATTTAAATATTAAAATTTCAAAACTAGCCCAAGGCCTTCCAGTTGGAGGTGAAATAGAAAATTTAGATGATGGGACATTAATTTCAGCTTTTAAAAATCGTAAAGATATCAATTTAAAAAAAGATTAATTTTTTTTTATTAATCTATTAAGGTGCAATAGTGGCTCCGTATATCCATTTGGTTGACTTTTTCCTTGAAATATTAATTCACAAGAAGTTTTAAATGCAATTGATTGATCAAAATTTGGAGACATATTTTGATATTTTTTATCTCCCTTATTTTGTTGATCAACCACTTTCGCCATTTTTTTCATAATCTCCAAAACTTGCTTTCTACTGCATATTCCATGATGTAACCAATTAGCTATATGCTGAGAAGAAATTCTTAAAGTTGCTCTATCCTCCATTAAACCAATGTTATTTATATCTGGAACTTTTGAACATCCAACGCCTTGATCGATCCATCTAACAACATAACCCAAAATTGTTTGAGCAGAATTTGAAATTTCTCTATTAATATCTTGTGTGGGCCAATTTGGATTATTTATAATTGGCAATTTTAATAAATCTGAAATATTTGCTCTTATTCTTTTTTTCAATTCTTTTTGTTTTTCAAAAATATCAATTTTATGATAATGCAACGCATGAAGTGCTGCTGCTGTAGGCGATGGAACCCAAGCACAATTTGCTCCAGCCTCTAAGTGAGCGATTTTTTCTTTTAACATTGATGCCATTTTATCAGGCATTGCCCACATACCTTTTCCAATTTGAGCTACTCCAGAAAACCCGCAAGCCAATCCAACATCTACATTATTATTTTCATAAGCATTTATCCATTTTGAAGACTTCATTTCACCTTTTTTAATCATTGGACCCGCTTCCATAGAAGTGTGCATTTCATCTCCTGTTCTATCTAGAAACCCAGTATTTATAAAAAAAACTCTATTTTCTAAATTTCTTATGCATTCTTTTAAGTTTGCAGATGTACGTCTTTCTTCATCCATAATTCCAGTTTTTATTGTATATTTTGGCAATTTTAAAACTTCTTCAACTTTAGTAAAAATTAAATTTGCAAATGCTGTTTCTTCTGGCCCGTGCATTTTAGGCTTTACAATATATATTGAGCCAGTTCTTGAATTTTTTTTATTATTTAAATCTTGAATACCACACAAAGTAGTTACAAATGCATCTAAAATCCCTTCAGGAATTTCTGAACCATCCTGAAGCAATATTGCTGGACTCGTCATTAAATGTCCTACATTTCTATTCAATAGCAATGATCTACCGTGTAGTTTAGATTTTTTTCCATCTTTAGAAATATAATTCCTATCAGGGTTTAACTTTCTTATGAGTGTTTTGCCATTTTTTTCAAATTTTGAATTTAAGTCTCCTTTTAATAAACCAAGCCAATTTTTATATCCAATTACTTTGTCATCTGCATCTACAGCAGCCACAGAATCTTCATGATCGCATATAGTTGTAATTGCAGATTCTAAAATGATATCAGAAATCCCAGCCTGATCACTTTTTGCACTAAATGCATCTGGATTTATAATAATTTCAATATGAAGATTATTATTTTTAAGAATTATTGCTGATGGTTTTTCTTTTTCGCCTCTATAACCAATAAATTTGTTATCATTTTTTAATTTTGTATTTCCATTGTAAGTAATAAAATTTAAACCAGTATCGTTAATTTCTATTTTATTTACTTGCTTCCAGCTAGAATTATCTAATTCAAAATGATCATCTAAAAATTTTTTAGTATATTTTATTACCTCCATACCCCTTTCAGGATCGTATCTTTCACTTGCTGATTCCTCTGATTCTATTACATCGGTACCATAAAGACTATCATACAGAGATTGAAATCGAGCATTAGCAGCATTTAGAGCGTATCTCGAATTCATAATTGGAACAACTAACTGAGGACCAGCGATTTTTGATATTTCGTCATCCAAATTTTTTGTTTTTATTTTAAAATCTGGACCTTCATCTTTTAAATAGCCTATTTTTTTTAAAAAATTTTTATACTCATTTTCATCAAATTTTTCATTCTTATTATCCAAATGCCATCTGTCAATTTCAATTTGAATTCTTTCTCTTTTTTTTAAAAGTTCTCTATTTTTTGGAGTCAATTCATGCACTGCTTCGTTAAAACCTTGCCAAAAATCTTTTTTATTTATATTTGATTGAGGAATTGCCTCTTCATTAATAAAATTATATAACACTTCAGAAACAGAAAGATTTTCTATTTTAATGTATTTTTCACTCATAACTAACTATCCCTATGCTACTTTGTAAGAATCAAGCTCTTACATTCATAATTAAAACAAATTTTTAATGAGGGTTTCAGAAGAATTTCTACTCTAAATCCAACTATTTAGGCCCCTCTAAGTATATAATTAAATATTTTTTTAGACATTTTATTGCCTTTTTTGAATATAATAAACATATTTTTAATGAAAAATTATCTCAACTTTGAAACAGAAATTAAAAACCTAGAGTCTGAACTTGATGAATTAAAGGCACCTTTTAATCAAGAAGGGATTTCTGAAGTTGATACAAGCAAAATTTCTAAAATTCAAAAAGATATAGATTTAAGATTAAATGAAATTTATTCAAATCTAGACCCATGGCAGACGACTTTGGTTGCAAGACATGAAGATAGACCAAAATCAAAATTTTTTATTGATAATTTATTTGAAGATATGATTTATTTGTCTGGCGACAGATTTTATGCTGAAGATAAATCAATTATATCAGGGTTCGGTAAATTCAATGGCAAATCTATTTTGGTCTTAGGTCAAGAAAAAGGTGAAAATTTAGATGAAAGAATTGTAAGAAATTTTGGAATGATGAGACCAGAAGGTTACAGAAAAACAATTAGACTTATGGAGCTTGCAAATAAATTTAAAATCCCTGTGGTATCATTTATTGATACGCCGGGAGCTTACCCAGGAGTTGGAGCAGAAGAGAGGGGACAGGCAGAAGCAATAGCTAGATCAATTGAATGTTGCATGAAGTTAAAAGTTCCAACTATTTCAGTTATTATTGGAGAAGGTGGTTCAGGTGGAGCTATTGCCTTAGCATCTTCAAATAAAATATTAATGCTTCAAAATGCAATTTATTCAGTAATTTCTCCAGAGGGATGTGCAACAATTTTGTGGAGGGATCCAACTAAAACCCTTGAAGCTTCTAAAGCTATGAAACTTTCTTCAAAAGATTTACTAGAATTAGAAATTATTGATGAAATAATACCAGAACCAACCGGTGGAGCTCATAGAGATAAAGATTTAATTTTAGACAATGTAAGAAATTCAATTAATAATAATTTAAACTACTTCGATAATATGAGTGAGAGCGATATTTTAAATCACAGAAAAAACAAATTTTTATCAATTGGTAGAAACAAAGGTTTTACAAGCAAAAAAAATACGACAGAAGATCTGTCCTTAAAACAAAACATTTATGAAAAATTAAAAGTTGAATTTACAAAAAATAAAAAAACATTTTTATTTTTTATATCTGCAATAATTATTATTTCGGTTTTATCATTATTATAACGCACCACAACAATGCTTGTACTTCTTGCCTGACTTACAAGGACAAGGTTCATTTCTTCCTATTTTTTTATTAGCCAATCTTTCTAAGTCTTTTTTATTAAACTGGTTTGTCTTTGCTTCCTTTGTTTTTTGTTCAACAATCTTTAGATTTAATAATATTGTTATAAGATCAGATTTGAGTTTTTTAAGTAAATTTTCAAATAAATTAAATGCTTCTTTCTTGTACTCTACCAAAGGATCTCTTTGCCCATAAGATCTTAATCCTATTACTTGCCTTAATTGTTCGAGATATTGTATATGCATTTTCCAATTTTGATCAATCAATTGTAAAAAAATTCGTTTTTCAATTTCTTTAGCTTCATTTTCACCTAAGAAATCTATTCTCTCTTGTTTTTTTTCATTAAATTTATTTTTTATTTTATCAGAAAATTCTTTTTCATTTAATTTTATCAAATTTTCTATTTCGTTTTCTTGGAAAGTTTTTCCGAATAAAATCTTTATCTGATTTAAAAAATTTTTATTTTTGGGATTAGTAATATATTGTTTTTTATTATCAATTAGTTCAGATAATATTTCTTCCAAAAATACTTCTGAATAATTGTTAGTTTCAGAGTTATCAATTATGTTATTTCTCTGACTAAAAATTACGTGTCTTTGATCATTAAGTACGTTATCAAATTTAAGAAGAGTTTTCCTTATATCAAAATTTCTAGCCTCCACCTTTTGTTGTGCTCTTTCCAAAGCTTTATTTATCCACGGATGATCTATGCTTTCCCCATCTTTTAAACCAAGTTTTTCAAGTATATTATTCATAGACTCTGAACCAAATATTCTCATTAGATCGTCTTCTAAACTTACAAAAAAAATTGAATTTCCCTCATCTCCTTGTCTACCTGACCTTCCTCTGGCCTGATTGTCTACGCGTCTACTTTCCATTCTTTCAGTTCCAATCACAAATAAACCACCAAGTTTTTTAATTTCCTCTTTTTGATTTTCTTTATCATCCTTTCCTCCTAATTTGATATCAACCCCTCTTCCTGAAATACTTGTTGTGATGATTACAGAGTTCATTGTTCCTGCATTTGCAATTATATCTGCCTCCTGTTCGTGATTTTTTGCATTTAGAACAGTATGTTTAATTCCCTTATTTTTTAATAATTCTGAATAATGTTCAGACATATTAATACTACCTGTAAAAACTAAAAGTGGTTGTCCTTTATTATTGCATTCTTTTATTTTATAAATTATGGCATCATCTTTTTCTTTGGTAGTTCTGAAAATTTGATCATTAAAGTCATTTCTAATCATTTTTTTATTTGTTGGTATAGAGATTACAGGGAGTTTATAAATTTCAAAAAATTCTTCTGCTTCTGTAGCGGCTGTACCAGTGCATCCTGCAAGTTTATTATACAATTTAAAATAATTTTGATAAGTTATAGAAGCCAAGGTTTGATTTTCTGACTGAACATCTAATTTTTCTTTTGCTTCTAGGCTTTGATGCAATCCATCCCCAAATCTACGGCCAGGTAATTGCCTACCAGTTTGTTCATCAATAATTACAATTTGACCATCCTTTACAATATAATCTCTACCATTTTTAAATAAATTATTTGCCCTTAGAGCTTGATTAACATGGTGTACCAGACTTAAATTTTCTGGATCATAAAAATTATTATTTTTTAATATTCCTACTCTTGAAAAAATTTTTTCAACATTATCTATTCCTTTGTTTGTCAGTAAAACATTTTTATCTTTTTCATCAATCTCGTAATCATCTGATTTTAAACCTCTAACAAGTTTATCAATTGCAATATATTGGCTTGTTTTATCATCTGACTGTCCGCTAATTATTAAAGGTGTTCGAGCTTCATCAATTAAACAAGAGTCTATTTCATCAACGATTGCATAATTATGTCCTCTTTGGACCATACTTTCTTTTGAAAATTTCATATTATCTCTAAGGTAATCAAAACCTAATTCGCTATTAGTTGCATATGTAATATCAAAATCATAATTTTTCTTTCTCTCTTCATCTGGCTGCCCAGAATTAATGTATCCACATGTAAGACCTAAATAATTATAAATCTTTCCCATATTTAAGCAGTCTCTCTTAGCTAGGTAATCATTTACTGTAACTATATGAACACCTCTTTTTTTTAATGCATTTAAATAAGCTGCTAAAACAATCGTTAAAGTTTTTCCTTCGCCAGTTTTCATTTCTGCAATTTTGTTTTCGTGCAAAACTACCCCACCAATTAATTGAACATCAAAATGCCTTTCTTTGGAAACTCTTTTCGAAGCCTCCCTGACTAATGCAAATGCCTCTGGTAAAATATCGTTAAATTCATTTCCTGAATTTAATTTATTTATTAATTCTTCTGTTTTTTTTGGAAACATCTCAGAAGTTAGATTGGCTGCAATACTTTCTAATTCGTTAATTTTTAAGACAATTTTTTGAATTCTATCAAGCTCTTTCTGGTTGCCAGATTTGATGAATTTTGAAAGAAAATTTAAAGGATTTAACATTAATTTTTTTTGATGTATTAATTCTAATTTAAATTTATATAATCATAAAATTAAATTTTTAAATACCATGGTTATAAATATAAATAACTTCTTTAATTCTCAAAATAAAGACTCCAAATTAGCGGATTTTCAGGATTTAGATCATTTAGATGGAGTATCTATAGCAACAGCCAGTGCAAATTTATATGGAAATCACAGGGATGATCTCGTTTTATTTTATTTTAGAGATTCTGCTAATTATGCCTCTGTTTACACTCAATCAAAAATTATCTCTGAAAATATAAAATGGAATTTAAAAGTAAAAAATAAAAAAATAAATGGCTTGTTAATAAATAGTAGAAACGCAAATACATTTACTGGAAAGGAAGGTTTTCAAGCTCTAAAAGTATTAGCGGAAAATTTATCTGAATTACTTAGCGAGAAACAAAAAAATGATGAACAACACCCAAATAAAATTAAGTCTAATGATATCTTGTTTGCATGTACTGGAACAATAGGTGAAAAATTTCCAAAAGAAAGAATTAAATCAACTTTACCAGAGCTAGTAGATAAAATTAAATATACCCAGAATAAATACATTTGGATTAAAGCTGCAATGGGCATTATGACAACTGACTTGAAACCCAAGTTAGCTATGGAAGAATGCAAAATTGGCAAAACTAAAGTAAAAATTTATGGCATAGCAAAAGGTTCAGGAATGATTTTTCCAAATATGGCAACAACTTTAGGTTTTGTATTTACTGATGCAAATCTTTCTTCGAGTGTTTTAAAACAAAGTTTAAAAATGAATATTGGATCAACTTTTAATGCTATCACGTGTGATGGAGACACAAGTACAAATGATATGGTTTCTATATTTGCAACAGGTAATGCAAAAAATTTGGACATAAAATCAGTTAAAGATTCAAAACTTCTAGAATTTAATAAATCATTGCATAATGTACTTTTAAATCTAGCAAAAAGAGTTGCGGCAGATGGAGAAGGATCTTCAAAATTTATAACTATAAAAACAATAAATTCTAAAAATGAAGAACAGGCAAAAAAAATTTGCTTTTCGATAGCTAATTCACCCTTAGTAAAAACTGCAATAGCTGGAGAGGACCCCAATTGGGGAAGAATTATTATGGCAATAGGAAAAGCAAACATAAAAATAGATCTAAAAAAAATATCAATAAAATTTGGAAACCATAAAATAATTGAAAAAGGCTCGCCATACATTGGATATAATGAAAATGAAGTACGTGAATATATGAAAGAATACAAAATAGATATAACTGTAGATCTTGCGACTGGTTCAAAAGAATTTATTGCTTACACAATGGATTTAACAAAAAAGTATATTGAAATTAATGCAGATTATAGATCTTAATATCTTGAAAAAAATAAAACAGATTATAAATCTACTTTATGATTAAATATGAACTAATATGTAAAGACTGTTCACACAAATTTAGCAGCTGGTTTGCGTCTTCAAAAGAATTTGAAAAAATCAAAAAAATTAAAATGCTAACTTGTGGTAATTGTAATTCTTTAAACATTGATAAGTCATTAATGGCGCCTAGTTTGTTAAATACAAAAAAGACATCAGAAAAGAAAGAGGAAAAAAAATTAAGGCAATTTAAAAATAAACTAAAAGAATATCAAAATTTTATAAAAAATAATTTTAAGTATGTTGGTGATAATTTTGTTTATGAGGCAAGATCAATTCATTATGATAGAAAAAAAACAAAAAAAGGTATTTACGGAAATGCTACTGTAGCTGAAGTTAAGGAATTAAAAGATGAAGGAATTGAAACTGAAATGATACCCTGGGTTAAAGACGTTGAAAACTAATTTTTTATAAACTTTGCGATATAGTTTATTGAATTATCTTTACTTATTTTCCATTGGTCAATAATTGGATCAAATTTCATACCGTCAATTTTTTCTAATTTCAAAGAGCTTAATTTCCCAAACTTTTCAAGTTGGTTAGGTTCTATAAATTTATTCCAATCGTGAGTTCCAATTGGCAACCATCTAAGAATATATTCAGCGCCAATAATTGCAAATATGTATGATTTTAAAGTTTTGTTTAATGTTGCAATAAACATAATTCCATTTTTTTTTAATAAATTTGAACTTTTTTTAATAAAAAAATTTACATCTTCAACATGTTCCACAATTTCCATATTTAGTATTACATCAAATTTTTTTTTAATTTTAAGATTTTCTGGAGAGGAGCACATATAATTTATTTTTAAATTATTTTTTTTTGAATGTAATTTTGCAATTTCAATGTTATTTTTTGAAGCATCGATGCCAGTTAAATTTGCACCGAGTCTTGAAATTGGTTCTGATAGTAACCCTCCTCCGCAGCCAATATCCAAAATATTTAAATTTTTTAAGGGTTTGCTTTTGCTTTTAATTTTAAAATGTGAAACTATATTTTCTTTGATGTATCTAATTCTTATAGGATTAAATTTGTGTAATGGCTTAAATTTTCCATGCGGATCCCACCACTCAGAGGCCATTTTAGAAAATTTTTCTATCTCTTGTTTATTTATTGTGTTACTTTTCATTGTGGTTGACATTACAAGCAAGATGTATTTTATCAATATATTTTATTATTTATAAAAAAAAAATATCAATGAAAATTGTTGTTCTTAAATTTGGCGGTACTTCAGTAGGTTCAGTAGATAGAATTAAAAAAGTTGCTGAGATAATACTTGGCTATATAAAAATGAAATATAAGGTGATCGTGGTATCTTCAGCTATGAGTGGTGTAACTAACGATTTAATAAAAAAATCACAAAATATAAGTAATAATTTTATTAGTTCAGAATACGATGTTTTGGTTTCATCCGGTGAGCAAATGGCGTGTGCTTTAATTGCCGGTAGATTAAATCATCTTGGGTATAAATCCCAATCCTGGATGGGCTGGCAAATTCCAATTTTAACTTATGGCGAATTTGGAGCGTCAAGAATAAATAATATTAGACAAAATAAAATAAGAAAATATTTAAAATCCGGTGGAATACCCATTATTGCAGGATTTCAAGGAGTAAACCTAAGTCAGAGAATTACTACATTAGGAAGGGGTGGATCAGATTCAAGCGCAATAATGATTGCAAAGTTTTTTAATGCTAAAAAATGTGTAATTTATACAGACGTTGAAGGGGTAATGACTACTGATCCTAGAATTTATAAAAATTCGAAAAAAATTAAAGTTATATCTTACGAGGAGATGTTAGAAATGGCATCTTTAGGCTCAAAAGTGATGCAATCTACTTCAATTCAAGACGCAAGATTAAATAGAGTTGATGTGGATGTAAAATCATCGTTTGTTAGGAAAAAAGGAACGTTAATAACTAAAAGAAAAAATATTGTTAATAACAAAATTATTACTGGAATTTCATCTACAAAAAATGATGCAAAAGTAACTTTAGTTGGTGTTAAAGATAAACCAGGAATTGCAGCTTCTATTTTTAAGCCTCTTTCGCAAAATCATGTAAATGTTGATATGGTTGTGCAAAACATCTCTGCAGATGGGAAGGAAACAGATTTAACATTCACTATTAAATCTGATGATTTAAGCAAAACTCAAAAGTTAGTTAAACAAAATAATAAAATTAAATATAGACATTTAATTATTGATAAAAATGTTTCCAAAGTTTCAATTATTGGAGTTGGGATGATAACTACGCCAGGTGTAACATATAGAATGTTTCAATCATTAAGTAAAAAAAAAATAAACATCTTGGTTATTTCTACTTCTGAAATAAAAATATCTGTTTTGATAAATAAAAAGCATGTTAAAAAAGCTATTTCAGCTCTACATAAAGAGTTTGATTTAGATAGATAAAAAATGAGCATACGACCATTTAGAGATATAAATAGAAAGAAAACCAAAGAAATCCGTCTAGGTAATGTACTTATTGGAAATAATCATCCAATAACTGTTCAGTCAATGACAAATACTTTAACTAGCGATGCAAAAGCAACGTTAAATCAAATTAATGATATTGCAAATGAAGGTGCTGATTTGGTAAGGGTTTCTGTACCAGATGAAGAAAGCAGCAAAGCTCTTAAAGAAATTACAAAACATTCGGCTATTCCAATAATTGCAGACATTCATTACCATTATAAAAGAGCTTTAGAGGCAGCGGACAATGGTGCCAAATGTTTGAGAATCAATCCTGGCAATATAGGAGATGTAAAAAAAATTAGAGAAGTAATATCTTCAGCAAAAAATAATGATTGCGCAATAAGAATTGGAGTGAATGCAGGTTCTTTGGAGAGAGATATTCTAGAAAAATACAAAGAACCATGTCCTGAAGCTTTAGTTGAAAGTGCGTTAAGAAATATAAAAATAATAGAAGATCAGGATTTTTTTAATTTTAAAATAAGTGTAAAATCCTCTGATGTTTTTCTCTCAATTGCGGCATATAAACAATTATCCAAAGTAACAAATTACCCCCTTCATTTAGGGATTACAGAATCAGGCAGTTTTATTCCTGGAAGTATTAAATCTTCAATTGGATTAGGAACTCTTCTTTTGGAAGGTATAGGAGACACAATAAGAGTATCTTTATCAGATGATCCCGTAAAAGAAGTAAAAATAGGCAATGAAATATTAAAATCTCTTAACTTACGTAATAAGGGAGTAAAGATAATTTCATGTCCTTCATGCGCTAGACAAGGCTTTGACGTAATCCATACCGTAAAAATATTAGAAGAAAAACTTTCACATATTAAAACTCCGATCACATTATCCATAATAGGTTGTGTTGTTAACGGCCCAGGAGAAGCGGCACAAACAAATATTGGGATTACTGGAGGCGGAAAAGACAGTAATATGCTTTATTTAAATGGCATTCAGTCAGAAAAACTTTCAAATGATCAAATAATATCAAAAGTCATAACCCTTGTAGAAAAAAAAGCGCAAGAACTAGAAAATAAAAATTAATGATACCCTTGGACAAAGTAAGAGAATTAATCTCAAGCTACGAGAATCTTGAAAAAGAATTATCTTCTGGTGAAATAAATAAAAAAAATTTTGCCGAAAAATCAAAAGAATATTCAGATTTAAAAGATATAATTATCGAAGCTAAAGAATATTTATCTTTTGAAAAAGAAAAAAAAGAATTAGAAAAAATTATATTAGATAAAAATAACGATAAAGATATGAAGGAATTAGCGGATACTGAATTAACTGAATTAATTAGAAAACATGAAATTAATGAAAAAAAAATTAAACTATTTTTATTGCCAAAAGATGATGCTGATTCAAAAAATGCAATTATTGAAATTAGAGCTGGAACAGGAGGTCTTGAGGCAAGTTTATTTGCATCTGATCTTTTTAAAATGTATGAGAAAGTAAGTAATAAAAAAAAGTGGTTATTAGAAATAATTAGTATTTCAAAAAGTGAAGCTGGGGGCTTAAAGGAAGTAATTGCTGCAATTAAAGGTAAAAATATTTATTCTTCATTAAAATACGAAAGTGGCGTTCATAGAGTTCAAAGAGTTCCTGACACTGAGACTCAAGGAAGAGTTCATACCTCGGCAGCAACAGTGGCAGTATTACCTGAAGCAGAAGAGGTAGACGTAAAAATAGATGATAAAGATTTAAGAATTGATGTTTTTAGAAGTAGTGGACCAGGAGGACAAAGTGTAAATACAACCGACTCGGCTGTGAGAATCACTCATCTACCAACAGGCGTAGTAGTGAGTCAACAAGATGAAAAATCTCAAATTAGAAATAAAGAAAAAGGGTTAAAAATTTTAAGATCAAGAATATATGAATTGGAGAGACAAAAAAGAGATGAAGCTAGATCTAAGGATAGAAAAAGTAAAATTGGTTCTGGAGATAGGTCTGAGAGAATTAGGACCTATAATTTTCCGCAAGGCAGGGTAACTGATCATAGAATTAATCTTACTCTACATAAACTACAGGAATTTATGGAAGGTGAAATTTTTGACGAAATGATAGAAAATTTAAGTTTACAAGCACAGGAGGAAGAACTTAAAAATTTAAATTAAAAATGAATTATCAACAATTAATTAATAAATCTGTAGCAATATTAAAGGATAATAAGAACAAAACACCACTTTTAGATTGTGAAGTTATTCTTTCCAAAGTATTAAATATTTCTAGAGAGAATTTGTTACTGAATTTAAATGAAACTATTAGTGAAAAAAATAAACAAAAATTTAATTATTCATTAGAACAAAGAAAACAAAACAAGCCAATTGCTTACATTGTTGGTCAAAAAGAATTTTGGAATACAAATTTTGTGGTAAATGAATCAGTTTTAATTCCAAGACCAGATACTGAAATTTTAGTAGAAGAAGCACTTAATGCTCTAAAGACTGGAAAAAAATATCATATTTTAGATATAGGCACTGGATCAGGATGTATATTAATTTCTATTTTAAAAGAGAGGAAAAAATGTGTTGGAACGGGCATAGATATATCAAAAAAAGCAACGAACATTGCTAAAACTAATGCAAAAATACAACACTTGGCAAATAGGATCAAATTTATTAAATCTGATATTGACAATTTTTTTGCTTCTAAATATGATTTGATAGTTTCTAATCCTCCATATATTAGTAGATTTACACTAAATACTTTAGATGAGGATGTTAAAGATTATGAGCCTTTATTGGCTCTTGATGGAGGCCCAGATGGCTTATCCAAAATTGAAAAAGTAATAAAAAGAAGTTCAAAATTGATAAAAACAAACGGTAAATTAATTTTAGAGATTGGATTTAACCAATTATACAATGTATCAAAAATAATTATGAAAAATGGATTCTACATTAAAAAAATTACTAAAGATTTAAGCGGAAAAAATAGATGTATAACATCTGTAAAAATTAGCTAATGAGAAATCATAGAAATAATCATAAAAGAAACAGATTTAGAAATAGTGGAGATAGAAATTTCAAAAGAAATGGAGTTCATCAGAAAATTTCTTCAGATTTCACTACAAATGGTTCAGACTTTAGAAGGAAAAATCCAGGAAAAAACAACCAAAATGCACATAAGCTTGTCGAGAGGTATAATGATCTGGCTAGAGAAGCTTTATCAAATGGAGACAAAATTCTCTCAGAAAACTATCTTCAACACGCAGATCATTTTGCAAGAATATCTGAAAAACAAATAATCGAAAAAACAAATAAATCAAATGAAAGTCTTGAAGGGTTAGACTCTACAAAAAAAGAAAGTACTCAAGAATTAGGTCAAAAAAACATCTTAGAATAATAATTTAATTTAACCTATATTAGCAATCAATTCTGATCTCAATACATTAATTTTAATTTTTTCAATTTCAAACGATTTCCTTTCGTTCTTTTTAAGAATTTTTCCAGAAGGCAATTTTAAAGTTTGAGAATTTATTTTTTTTCCATTTTCTACAACTTCATAATGAAGATGTGGCCCCGTCGACATTCCAGTTGATCCAACATAACCGATTATTTGTCCTTGTCTTACTCTAACTCCTCTTTTTATTCCTCTGGCAAATTTTGACATATGAGCGTAAATAGTTGTGTAAATAGAATTATGTTTTATTTTTACACAATTTCCCCCACCTCCACACCAACTTGCTTTTTGAATGATTCCATCACCGGAAGCCATAATAGGTGTTCCAGTTGGAGCGGCAAAGTCAGTGCCTCTATGCATTTTAGTATAACCTAAAATTGGATGTTTCCTTTTTCCAAATGGTGAAGAAAGCCTAGCACCATTGATAGGTGTCTTCATTAAAGTTTTTCTAATACTTTGGCCATTTTCATCGAAATGTTCTTTTTTTTTACCATCATTAAAAATATATAATGGGTAACTTTTTCCTTGAAGTATTAAGTTTGCAAAAATAATATCTCCAGTGTCAATTATTTTATCTTTTTCGTTAGTATATTCTTCATAAATAACTTGGAAACTATCATTTTTCCAAATGTCTCTTTGAAAATCAATTTGAAAACCATAAATTCTTGCAAAATCAATGATTATGCCTGGGTTAATTTTCTCTGCTACAGCAGAAGCATACAAGCTGCTAGTGATTGTAGACTCTTTATAAACTAGTCGCCTATTTAGACTTATTTCAACTTCTTCTACTTCAAATTTATCACTAATTAAATTTCTTGAAACAAAAATTGTTTTTGTTTGGCTTTGAGGAATTTTAAGCGTTAAAATTTTTGAGGGGCTTCTATTATCAATTTTTACATATATATTCTGACCCTCTACAATGTTTTTTATTATCTTGTTTTTTTTAATCGTATTCAAAATTTTATTTTTTTCTTTTTGAGGCAAATCGATTGAATTTAATATTTTGGCAATATTATCTCCCACTTTAACCTTGTAATTTATTTCTACAAATCTCGGCTCCAGGCCATTTAAGACGGAATTGATTGTTTTTTTAAAATAAATATTACTTAAAGCTTTTTCTAAATATGAAATTTGATTTTCTTGATAATTTTTGTGTAAATTTGTACTTACAACTGCTCCGATAATCGCCAAAAATAAAATTAATATGTGTCCTTTTCGAACAAAAAATTTATTAAATGAAAACTGCTTCATATTTTAAAACATATAAAAAGTATTGATATAATAGGCTTTTTTTATCATATTTTTTCAAATCTAATAGCTTGCTTTCCTTATTTTTTAGCATATAAGCGTCACACTCAACATTAAAAAAGTTGTTAATTATTAGGCGATTTTTGCCTAATTAGCTATTTTATTTGTAAAAATTTAAGAAGAGAAGTGTGGACGGTTAAGGTTACCAAAATTTGTCGTACACA
>MDSV01053083.1_pt1 | contig 14890 bp, 13 predicted proteins | sample 810851 | NCBI WGS metagenome assembly MDSV01 (sample SAMN05326640, study PRJNA326480) | marine metagenome | isolation source: seawater | place: Atlantic Ocean: North East | collected 2012 | reverse complement strand
CACTACACCTGCATGCCCGCCATGCTTTTTAATCAATGACCGAGCACGAATAATATCTTGTGCATCTTTTACAAAAGAGAGGGCAATATAATCAGCTCCTAAACGGCATCCCGACTCGAGATCTTCCAAGTCTTTCTCGGTGAGTGCGGATGCTGATAACCCACCACCTCGTACATTAATACCTTTCGATGAGGACAGCTCTCCTCCGACCACACATTGCGTAAACACTTTTGTCCCTTCAATAGAGCAAACTTTAACAGAGATCAGTCCGTCATTTAAAACCAGAAAATCACCAACTTTAACATCCGTAGCAAGTCGTTCATAATCAACACTTACCCCGTCTTTATTGCCCTCATTGTTTGGCCAGTTAGGATCAATAGTAAATAAATCACCTGGCTTTAATAAGATAGGCCCAGACTTAAATCTACCTATACGTATTTTGGGCCCCTGTAAATCAACCAGTATACCAATATGTTTTTCATGTTTCTTACCAATTGACCGTATCGTGTTAACAACATTTTCATGTTCTGCAAACTCCCCATGAGAGAAATTTAACCGCACTACATCTAGGCCATTTTTAACCATTCCCTCCAGGGTCTTAACATCTTGAGAGCTGGGCCCAATCGTTGCAACAATTTTTGTCTTTCTCATTCCATATCCTTTTCTTTGATTAATTCCTCAAATGGAAAACGTTTGTTCTCCCAATAATATAAAAACGCGCCTCCTCCCGTGCTAACATGAGTATAAGAAGCAGGGTCTTGAATTACAGCTAGTGTATCACCACCACCTACAATCACCTGGATATCAAGATCAGCAAGAAATTCCGCCAGCTGCTTTGACGCATCAAACTGATGATCTTCATAAAATCCAAGCGAGCCATTCCATATCACTTGACTGGATTGTGAGATAATATCTCTCCACAGCGATAATGTCTCAGGACCTACATCGTAAATAGTCTCTTCATTATCTAGTGAAACAACTTGTCCACTTTTATTTTTCCCGTCGACAGGTAGGTGAATTTGAGTATTTAATTGCTTCGCTTTTTCCATAATATCAAGCGCCATTTGAAGCGCATCGTGATCGACTTTGGACTGCCCCATATCCACTCCAGTGGCAGCTAAAAAGGTATTGGCAATCACGCCACCAAGTAATAAATGCTGTGTGTGAGGCAGAATACTCTCAATCAGTGGTATTTTCGTCTCTGTTTTAGATCCTGCCATAATCACAGATCGAGTGCTTGTCTTTTGCGTAATTAAATGCAGCGCCTTAATTTCATCAAGATAACGTTTTCCATAGCTCATTGATTTTACATGTTCAAATACCCCACATGATGAGGCATGTTGGCGATGAGCAACCGAAAAAGCATCAAAAACAAAGTGATCTATACCCGATGATAATGATTTGGAGAAGACTGTATCATTATCATACTCTTCACTAAAAAAACGAATGTTCTCTGCTAAGAAAATCCCCTCAGAATCAATATTATCACCTGGCCATCTTACCAATGGCACACGCATATTAAGACACTTTTCCATATAGCGACCGATTAAAGCGAGACTAAGCGCCTTATCGTATCCTTTGGGACGGCCCAAGTGACTGATAATAATAATCCGTTTCGCACGCATCTGCCAATATCGGATTTCCTCCAGGCAGGCATCAATTCGATAAGTATCTTTAATACCTGACTCATCGATTGGTGTATTAAAATCAACGCGGATTAGGACACTATTATACTTTTGCATAATGCATTACATCGAGCATTCTGTTCACAAATCCCCACTCATTATCATACCAGGCTAAAATTTTATAAAGCTGACCTACTTTCCTTATCTCGAGCGCATCAACTGTTGCAGAGAAAGTTGTATGATTATAATCACATGATACCAATGGCTCCTCTGAAACATCTAATATGCCGGCTAATTCTCCATTTCGAGCATCAATAAAGGCCGATTTAATTTCTTCAATACTGGCCTGAGTATTAAGGCGACATGTGAGATCAACCATTGACACGTTTGCCGTAGGAACGCGAAGGGCATATCCATCTAACAACCCTGCCAACTCAGGTATTATACTCGCAATTGCTTTAGCAGCGCCTGTTTTAGTTGGAATCATTGACAGGGCAGCGGCTCTAGAGCGTCTTAAATCACTGTGTGGAGCATCAATTAATCGTTGGTCGCTTGTGTAAGCATGTACCGTAACCATCGACCCTTCAACAACCCCAAATTGGTCATTTAACACCTTAACAACAGGGGCCAAGCAATTGGTTGTACACGATGCATTACTCAATAATCGATGATGAGTGCCTATTTCCAGATGGTTCACTCCATATACAACCATCTTATCAACATTTTCAGATGCCGGACCTGATAGTAATACCCGTTTTGCTCCGTTAGCTATGTGCTTATTTAAATCAACTCTTGATTGAATTACACCTGTACACTCACAGACATAATCAACATCTCCCCACTGAATATTATCTGGTTCTTTCTCACTACTAAGCACAATTGAGTGGTTGTCTATAAGTAACTGGTGACCTTCGAGTGAAACATCTGCTTTTAATTTGCCATGCACACTATCATATTTAACAAGATGCGCCATTGTCTCAAACGATGATAGATCATTGATTGCCACAACCTCTAATTTAAGCTCAGGTCTATCTAAGCTGGCGCGTAATAGCGCTCTTCCAATCCGTCCAAAGCCATTAATCGCTATCTTCATTAGGTCTCCTTATTCGCAAATGCCTGTCGTCTCGTCATTATCACTTTCTTCACATTCTTTAGTGATATCCCCTTATGGGCCAAAATCTCATCACCCGGGGCAGATGCTCCAAAAGTATCAATAGTAATCATAGTGGCATCATGTGCAATCTGATACCAAGGGCTCGATGAACCTGCCTCCACCACTAACTTAATCGGTATATCTTCAGAACGAATATCTTTTTGTTCAGATAATGGAAGTGCCAAAAAACGGTCCATGGATGGAACAGAGACAATACGAAGAGATTTACATACGCCCTCTAATTCTTCCAGCGCCTCATAAATCATTGCTGTCTCAGAACCTGAGGAAAATATAACAACTTGTGGGTTTTGATCTGTCTCGTATAAAACGTAAGCCCCTTTTTTGATCTTCTGGATATCAGACTCTTTATGTGGGATTGGTGCTAGTTTCTGTCTTGATAAGGCCAAAACATGTGGCCCTCCCTTTAAAGACTCTGTCCATGAAACTGCTGTTTCTAACAAGCTGGCAGGACGCCATAATGTGAGACCTGGAGTGGCGCGGCAAATCGCTAAATGCTCAATAGGCTGATGCGTTGGACCATCCTCACCCACACCCACTGAGTCATGAGTAAGAACATAGATCACTGATAACTGCATCATTGCGGCCAAACGCATTGCATTTCTTCCATAATCCATAAAAGTAAGGAATGTTGCCACTGCAGGAAGTTTTCCGGTTAAGGCAAGTCCATTAGCAATTGCAAACATCGCAAACTCTCTGACCCCAAAATGGACATACCGCCCCTGATAGTTTTGCGGTCCAAATACCTGCGCATCATCCCATCCAACAAGATTAGACTCCTTTAAATCAGCTGAGCCTACCATTAATTGTGTCAAACCTGGTGCTATCTTTTTTATAACCCACTGCGAAGCTGCACGTGTTGCCATTTTCTGCTGGCTGTCTAACGCCTCTGATATGATTGCATTTGTATCGATCGATGGTGATGACACCTCGGTTATTTTAGGATTTGCGTCATAATAATTTTGCCATCTTTGGGTAATGGATTTCATAATCACATTTACCTCAGGTGGAATCTCAAATGCACCAAATGACCATGAAAGGTCTTCTCTCATTTTATCAATAAGTGGCTGCCCTACCGGAGCGCCATGCACTTTACTGGTGCCGCTAATTGATCTTAAGCCTTTGCCAATGGTGGTTTTAAACTGAATTAAAACCGGACGATTGGCTTGCTTGGCTTGATTAAGCGCAGCATCAATCGCTTGATAATCGTGTCCATCGACTGAGCGAATAACCTGCCAACCATTCGCCTCAAACCGCAAGGGAACATCTTCTGAAAACCAGCTATCGGTTTGTCCGTCAATACTGATTCCGTTATCATCCCACATTGCAACAAGATTGCTTAACTGCCAAGTTCCTGCTAATGATGCTGCCTCTTGACTGATTCCTTCCATCAAACACCCGTCCCCAATAGTGACATATACCTTGCTTTTGGGCTGCTGATCTGCAAGTGCCATTGCAACTCCAACTGCATTCGCAAATCCCTGACCCAATGGACCAGTTGTAGTTTCAATCCCTGCAGCAGGCTCATACTCTGGATGACCTGCAGTAATTGACCCCAGTTGTCTGAAATTTTTAATATCGTCAATTGTGATCTGATAACCGGACAAAAAGTTTATTGCATACTGCAACATGGACCCGTGACCATTTGATAATATAAAACGGTCTCTCCCTGCCCAAGCATAGTCTTTTGGCATCAGGTTAATATGATCCATCCATAAAACACTCACGATATCAGCCATGCCCAAAGGCATTCCGGGGTGGCCAGACTTTGCTTTTTCCACCGCATCAAGTGACAAAAACCGTATCGTATTTGCTAAAATCTGATAATTTTCTTTAGTGTGCTTCATCCCAATTTTCTCCTCTGCCGCCAACAACTGATAGCGGAACTTTAAGCTGTATTACTGATTCCATGATTTGTGAAATGCTCTCCATATATTTATCACACAACTCTGATTTTACCTCAAAAACCAGTTCATCATGCACCTGTAATATAAGTGTGATATCGTCCTTACCTGCCAGGACGTCCTTGGCAATACCTACCATTGCAAATTTCATTATATCAGCGGCCATTCCTTGCACTGGCGCATTAATTGCAACTCGCTCCGCAGCTTGCCGCCGTGGAACATTCTTCTCATCAATGCCTGCTATTTCAATCCTTCTTCCCATGACGGTGCTTACATGACCCTTTGCGTGTGCTTCATCTATACACTGCTGCATAAAGTCCCTGATTTTTTGAAATCGTGAAAAATATTGATCTATTATTGTTTTTGCTTCGCTGATATCGATATCTAATTGCTTTGAGAGGCCAAAAGGAGATATGCCATATATTAAACCAAAATTGATTGCCTTGGCCCTTCTTCTCTGATCGTCGCTGACCTGATCTCGCGGTACACCAAACACCTCAGATGCAACAACTGCATGAATATCCTCACCATTATTGATGGCCTCAATCAATGTATCATCATCAGCAAGGTGCGCAATTAAACGCAGCTCAATCTGGGAATAATCTAAAGATAACAAAACATTTCCCGGCTGGGCAATAAAGCACTGTCTAATTTTCCTGCCTTCAGGCGTTTTAACAGGAATATTTTGTAAGTTGGGTTGTCTTGATGATAACCTGCCGGTGTTGGTTCCTGTCTGCAGAAACTCTCCATGAATTCTTCCCGATGATACAGATCGGGCATTGATTAACGATTGAGTATACGTGGAACGAAGCTTTGTTAACATTCTATACTCTATGATCCTGAGCGCCAATGGGTGAGTTTTCCCTAGTTGCTGAAGTGTTGATTCAGAAGTAGATGGCACACCCGTTCCTGTTTTTTCAACCACGGGTAACCCCATTTGGTCAAATAATAATTCTCTAAGCTGCTTGGGAGAATCAAGATTAATTCGGCTATCTGTTTGTGCAAAAATATCATCCTGGATCTTGGCCTGTGCTTTCTCCCACTTTCTATCTAGAACAACTAACTTATCAACATCAATGGCAACACCGGCGTTTTGCATGTTAATAATCACCGACAGTAGCTGCTTCTCAAGGTTATAAATGGAACTAACTGGCCCAATATCTGACTCTAGATTTGATTTCAATTCAAATAATATCTGGCAAAGCTCACTTAGAGCCACCTGGTTGACTGAGCCTGTTTCCAGAAGATGTTTTGCTTCCTGGCTCAGCTCAAGTCCTAATTTATTTAACAACCATGCTCCAAGATCATCTGTCTTTTGATTACTTTTTACACAGTACTGCATGAGACTTAAATCCTCAAATTCAGTCACATCTAGGATCATATTACTTGCGTTAAAAATTTCCTTTGCATCGAGCAGCGTAAATGTATTTTCACTAAAAACATCCTGCTCTAATGGCGCAAGAATAATTGTTTCGCTGAATATTATCTGATGTACAGGGGTGCGGATTAAAATAGCATTATCTTTTGTTAAGCCCTTGACGGCATCACTCCAATTTTCGATTGATCGAATTTCTACTTCTCTCTTGTTTGAGTCTATCTCCTCTGCCCACCTTTTGAAGTCAAGACTTCTAAACATACTAACCAAATCATTTTCGCTTGGGTCTTTAGGAACAAAATCATCCCACTCATAATCAAGTGCAAGATCGTCCTTCAGCTCAATAATTGGTTTAACCCATGAAAACTGCTCATACTCTGCACATAAATTCTGCCCAACAACTCCTTTGATTTGTTGTCGGTTTTCAACAAGAGTATCAATATTATCATATTCCTTTAGCCACTTAACCGCAGTTTTAGGCCCTACTTTTCTTACCCCAGGGATATTATCACTGCTATCTCCAATTAGGGTAAGATAATCAAGTATTTGATCAGGTCTCACGCCGAATTTTTCTACCACCCCCTCAGGATCAAGCTTCAGCCCATTCATAGTGTTAATCAAATGAATTTGGTCCGTTACAATTTGTGCAATATCCTTATCTCCTGTTGACACAAGCACATTATGATTTTGCTTAGCTGCGTTCTTTGCTAGTGTGGCAATTACATCATCAGCCTCTACACCACTGTGAGTGACAATGGGGAGACCAAGATAATCGATGATTGCATGCAGCGGCTTTATCTGAGTTCTTAAATCATCAGGCATGCTTCCCCGATTTGCTTTATAATCTACAAAAATATCGTGCCTAAAGTTTTTTCCAGGAGCATCAAATACAACAATAAAATATTTGGATTCATATGCTTTACGAAGTTTCATCAACATGTTAATCACGCCATACACCGCACCAGTCGGCTCACCTTTTTGATTCCTCAAGTTAGGCAATGCATGATAGGCACGAAATAAATAGGAAGATCCATCAACAATAATGACATTATATTGCCTCACCTATTTCCTCCAATAGCTAAAAGAAAAAAGAACCCAAAAAACGATTAATTCCATTCTGCCTGCAATCATCGCTTCAGCAGTTAACCATTGGGTGATTGAACTTAAATGAGTCATATCTACTACCTCAATCAGCATTGCCCCAACGCAGGATAGTGCGGCAATTGTCAGCTGAAGACTTTGACCTATACTGAGGCCTGAAAAAATGAACAAGGCGGCAAAAATAAGGTAACTCCATATAACGATGGCTCCAAATCCTTCTAGTGATCGTGCTGTTTTTCCAGGCTTATCATCCGCCAACACTTGATGTCGATTAATAAAAAATAAAATGCTTCGTTTAAATTGACGTGATAAATATAAAATACGTGCCCACTTGATTCCACCAGCAGTTGACCCTGCACAGCCTCCTATGACACCCATGATCGTGAGGATAAATAGCCATACGTCAGGTAAGCTCACACCATCCACCTTTACTCCCGTGGTTGTCATGATAGCCACAACTTGGTAGACCCAGTGAAGCAGCTTCTGCTCAACTGGTGTAAAAAGGTATGTACCGACAACAAGAATCAGCACGGAAGCCATCATCAGCAAATAAACTCGTGTTTCTCTATCAAAAAAATAATAATTCCATACACGAGCAATCCATACTAAATAATGCGAGCGAAAACTTATGCTCCCTAGTAGCATAAAAGCTATCGCCACCCAAATTATGCTGTCATTACGATAAAATAATAGCCCATCATCATGTATGGCAAATCCGCCCGTTGATATAACGCCAAAAGACTCACAAATCGCGCTGAACCAATCAACACCTGTCAACCACAAACAGGTGAAACATAAAGTCGTCAGTACAACATATAAGAATGAAAAAAATCTTGCAGACGTCCCAATCCTCACTAAAAATTGTTTTGATTCATTAGGACCTGTAACTTCTACGTTAAAAAGACGTGCTGCATTATGAAAACGCTCTGGGAATATCGCCAACAAGAATACAACCACCCCAATTCCGCCAATAAACTCTAAAGCCTGATGATAAAACAACAAAGATCTACCCATGCGATTAATATCAAATACCTCAAGGCCAGTGGTAGTTAATCCAGATATTGCCTCAAAAAAACACATAATAAATTTCACATCTGATAGCTGATAGTAAAATGGGATAGCGCCAATTAAGCCAACAATATGCCATAACAAAAAAATCTCAACAAAACATTGGACGCCATGTAGACCTGTGACCTCATCACTCGTTATCAACGCTAGATATCCCCCCAGTAATAAACAGATCATACCCATGGTAACAAATAAGCTGATCGGCTCTTCAAAATACCAGGCAATCGCCGCGCTCATCCAAAATATGCTGGAGAAAAGCAGAATCGCTTTCCCCCAAAAACTGAGCATTGTGCGAACAGAAATAATCAAAATTCCTCCAGTTTTATTACCTCATAAGCCGGCGTTTCGTATGGATGTGCCTCTTTCAGTGCAGATACAACAGCGGTTATGTGCTCATCAAGACACACCATGGAACAATAAAATTCACTCACGGTGGCTACTTTCCCCTGCTCTCCTATGAAGGGCATACTACCAGATAGCGGACGAAACTGCCCCTTTCCTAAAACCTGCCATGCACAGTGTTCATAGTCACCAATACGGCCCGCACCTTTTTCAAACATTTTTGCTTTAACTCGATCAAGTTCTTCTTCTGGAACATAAAAATTAATTCGATACACCCCGAAAACTCCGCAACATATCTCACAATAAGAGATGCCTGGTTTTTAATCAAATGCTTTATTAAAATTTTAACCCTTTTCTAAGATTTATTTTGCTGTATAATGGCAACTGGAGTTTTTATGTTGTACCTTTTCTTTATATTACTATCTATATCTTCTTTTGCGGACACCCAGACCAATATTCACGTCGTTAATAACTCTCAGTATAAAATCAAACTGGCTTACTCCGATAAGTACAAAATGTGCTCCCCTGATCCTGCGACTGATATTGCTCCCAAAGAAACAAAAATACTAACAGTATGTTTTCCTTCCTCATTTTGGGATCCCGGTCTTGAGTCTGAAGAAAATATCGAATATCACATTGGCTCAAACCGTGACCGTTTTCTAATCAAGGGGTTTGTAGAAAATAAACAAACAGACTCTTCCGCCGCTGTCTCAAAAGTCATTTCTGTGCAGCTTATAAAAGGGGATAGCCGTATTGAAACGCTACCGTATATTGATGAAAACCCATTAAAAATTTGGCCAGACCAAACGCAAGATTTTAACATAGAAATTACTGATAATGACCTAATTGATATTCAAGAGGATGAGGAGGATTTGCATCCTACTTGATCAAAATTCATTTTATCAGTTGATTTCTCAGCCCATATCTTTTTTACTGCATCATATAATTCACGGCGATTATTAGCGCTCTTAAGACGAACAGTTACATCCCTTGCGATCAGCTTAATTGAGGGGATTTTCCCTGAAAACAAATTATGTAGGCTCAAGTTTTTTGAACCATAACAAATGGTCACATCAAAAACCTGATCATAATGACCTAAAATTTTCTCTATTCCCATAACATGCGGATTTAAAAGACCCTTATAACGTGATTTCTTTGCCTTTAGGTCAGTATATCGAGTGCCTTCAGGGAAAATAACCAGTGGCGTGATGAATCCGTGTTCAATATAATAGTTGATCGGATCTTCCCATTCAGAGCGTGCACCATTTCTCTCCACCATCGGAAACCGATAAAGGACAAATGCACGTCCGAGGAAAGGTAGCCAGCGTAATGATCGTTTTAATACAAAAGTAAGCGGCACACCGTAAGCTGCATATAAAACCAGTATATCCAGCCAACTCTGATGATTGGCTATCAATAAAACTCTATCTTTAACCTTTGGCTTAACAATATTTCCTTCCAATATAACAGAGCTCGATGCATAGACGATTGACCGCATATTGTTTAGCCAGCCTTTGAAGATATCAGCGTAAGGTGTAAAGTTTTTTAATCGATAGCGCAAATGAGTCAACCGCAGCATCCATGACCAGTAAATAAAGACCATAAAAACATAGACCCAGCGAGATAAAGAGCTAACCATTTTTTATCCCCTCTAACCATTTATCAAGTGACTGATTGCTTGTTGTATCAAAGGTATACCAACGTTTTATATGCCCCATATAAAGGCGAACAAAACCGTTGGTATCCGCGTAGATTCCAATAGGATCATTGCAGCTAAGCTGTAATGCCTGACCGATGGTCCGCTCGATATCAAATGAGCTACGAGTGTGTTGATGCTCCCTTGCGCGAAGGCTGTCATGCTCAACATGCAGATCAGAAATTGTTGTAAGTATGATGCCTTGATTCATTGCTGGCACAAAGATGTCTAATGGAAGCAGTTGGTAATTGAGAGATACATTCAGTCGCTTTAAACCACAAGCTGCCAACACAAGCGCGTCATACTGCCCTTCTTGAAATTTCCTTAGACGTGTCCCTATATTTCCTCGGATAGATTTTACTACTAAATGTGGGTACTGCTGTTTGATAATATGCTCTCTTCTAGGGCTATCTGTTCCAACTACTGATCCAGGTGGAAGATCTTCAGGAGAAGGCCCAACCCATGCATCATTGGGTATATCTCGCTCAACAAAACAATAAGCAGATAATCCGTTAGCCAATTCAAGGCCCATATCTTTTGCACTGTGACAGCCTAAATCAGCCTGACCGTCCTGAACTAGCAAATCAACTTCTTTGGTAAATGAGTGTAATGAGGGATCAAGATCTCGAATAGAGTTATCCTGATGCAAATCAAGACGACTATCACATAAGACGAGTTGTCCTTTCTTTTCAATGGCTGAAAGTAATATCTGCGACTGGGCCTGTGCCAGTGGACTAGCTCGGCATGCAACTTTAATTTCTGACATTAGGTTAACTCTATATTCTAACCGTATCCTAGCATGCACCAATAGAATTTACATCCCGGAGAGAAGATAAGGATAAATAAATAATGAAAATACTAAGTTAATGATCGCGATTTTGCTCAAGAGCATGACGGAGTTGCTTGAGATATTCTGCCTCATCTGGCTCAGCTCTCTTTGTTAGACTATCCATCATCATGAATTGTAATACTTTTGCCATTATCTTTTCTACTACTGCAGCAGGTTTGTCTTTTGTAGCCTCTTTAAATATATGTGCGATACCTGTTGGCCGATTTGTGGAAATCTGTTCAATCACAGATAAATGAAGTGCCATAATTAAAAATGGATTGGTATCCTGGTCAGGAAATTCCCTCTCTATCCCCTTCTTATTTGATAAAAAAGCATGATATTCAGGGTATTGTTTAATGACATAAGCGATTTGCATCTCAATAGGAGATAGCTGTTGGTTACCCAACATCTTTGTATATGCCGTGTAAAATGTCTGTCTGAGCTTATAAATATCATGATCTAACATAATCACACCACTGGCTAATCTTACAATCGTTACATTTTGGTCGCCTCGCGATACAGGTATATCGCCCATGAAGGATCATCCAATGGTGCGCGTTCAAGCGAAACTGTTTAGGCACTTTTTTAAGCAAGCCTATTTCTACTTTATCTGGTGTTGATCCCTTGGCGATACCCGTTCGATTAGCAACACGAAATATATGCGTATCAACAGCAATGGTTGGCTGATTAAAAAATTCATTTAACACGACATTTGCTGTTTTTCGTCCAACTCCTGGCAAGAGCATCAAATCTTCCCTGTTACTGGGGATTTCGCCATCAAACTTTTCAATAATTATATGAGATAGTTGAATAATATGCTTTGCTTTTGATCGGAATAAACCGATAGACTTAATATAGTCCTGAAGCGCGTCTTGACCCAAATCAATCATCTTCTGAGGGGTATTTGCGACTAAATACAGTCGATCTGTGGCTTTATTCACACTAATATCAGTAGCCTGAGCTGAAAGAACTACAGCAACTAATAGCTCATAGCCTGATTGATATTGTAACTCGGTACGCGGGTCTGGGTTTTCTTGCTGCCAACTTTCAAATATGTGTTCGCGATTTTTTTTATTCATTTTCATGTATCCAGCGGTTAATTTGCTCTCTTCGCAGCTGAAGTGTCTGCTTTATATCAGCTCGCTTGAGTTTTATCCTGGCATGGCGGCGATGATAATCATCTTTTGTTTTCCTTGCTCGCTCAAGTTTATGCTGATATCTCTGAGAAAACTCATTACTTCTTTCAAGTAACTCATCTGCACTGGAAGGATGTGGCATGATTTCAATACAATCAACAGGACAGGCAGGAACACAAAGCTCACAGCCATTACATACCTGTGCAATTACGTGATGAAGCATTTTATTAGCACCAATAATCGCATCAACAGGACAGGCGTCAATACATTTTGTACATCCTATGCACTCATCAAGAACAACTTTAGCGAGCTTCGGCTGACCCTGTCGGGCATTAATTTCCTCAAGTGAGTCATTCTCTAACCTACCGGTGATTTGTTTTAATTTATTAAAGACCTTTAATCCACCAGGCCGACACTGATCAATACGAGCTCCTTTATGAGCAATGGCTTCTGCGTATGGCAAACAGCCCTTAAAACCGCATTGTTCACACTGAGTTTGTGGTAGTACATCAAGTATTTTATCTTTGAGCTGCATTTTCTGTTAATAAACTCTCTATTTGCTCGTCTGTTATTCTTTCTAGAAGACGCGGGTAATTTTCAATTTTTTGAGCCGGTAATACCATTCCATCAGATTGGTTCTCATTTATAGACAGATTGAGCTTTTCAAAAGTCTTTGGCAATACACAAGCAATTTCACGCATTATTCTAAAAAAGAGATTAAAACCCATGGAGCAAACTTGGTGAGCATTTGGCTTTTCTTCTTCAATTTTCACAGCTGCCCAAGGCTTATGTGTATCTACATATTGGTTAATATGATTCACCCAAATAATCACTGATCGCATCGCGCTTTGATAATCTCCGGATAACCATAAGGGCCGTATTTTTTCTGCATGAACTATACTATCCCGCCAAATCTCATCCTCTATGCTAATCTCAAGCAGCTGGCCATCAAAATGTTTTGTTAAAATTCCCACACAGCGATTACCCAAATTAATTATCTTGCCAATGAGTTCTGCGTTAACGCGATTCTTGAAATCCTCCAATGAAAAGTCCATATCATCAGTACTGTTAGTGAGCTTACTTGCAAGATAGTACCTTAAATATTCAGTGGGTATCGACTGGTTGAAATGAGCAGCACTTATATATGTGCCTCTTGATTTTGACATTTTCTGACCATTGATCGTAAGAAACCCATGTGTTCTAATTTCATTCGGCAAACTGTGTCCTGCTGCATTTAATACCCCAGGCCAAAACAGCCCGTGAAAGTTAATAATATCTTTACCAATAAAATGCATAATGTGTGAACTCTCATCGTCCCACAGTGTATAAGGGTCCCCTTTTAAGTAATGAGATAAGATGCCCAAATATCCAATTGGGGCATCTAGCCATACATAAAAATATTGATTGTCTCGGCCGGGGATTTCAAACCCAAAGTATGGGCCATCACGGGTAATATCCCATGGCCTCAGATCATCCATCCACTCCGTTAATTTATTTTGAATATTTTTCGCAATGGTAGCATTTTCTTGCCAACTACTTATAACTTGTGTCAAAGGCTTTAAGTCAAAAAACTGATGGGGTGTTGCCCTCTTCTCAGGCGTTTGTCCTGTAAGAATAGAGTAGGGGTTAACCAAATCATCGATGGTGTAAGTTGCTCCGCAAACCTCACAATTATCACCGTATTGGTCCTTCGCACCACATTTTGGGCATTGGCCCTTAATATAGCGATCTGGTAAGAATACTTGCTTTACAGGGTCATAGGCCTGCTCAATCACTGTCTCGGTCAAGTAAGGAGTCACTTTGTGATAAATATCGTTGACTACCTGCTTTGTTTCCTGATTATGTGTGCCATAAAAACAGTCATAACTTATGTGGAAGCTCTCAATATCTCGAAGGTGATCTTGATGGACGGCATCAATCATTTGCTCAGGAGACTGACCTAATTTTTCTGCTTGAAGCATTATCGGCGTCCCGTGCTGATCATCACCTGACAAGAAAATTACATTGTATCCTCTCTCTCTCGCTGATCGGACCCATATATCTGCTTGTATCATTTCCAGCATATGACCAAGATGCAATGGTCCATTGGCGTAAAAAAGCGCTGTCGTTACAATGTATTTTTTTTCGTTCATATATCACTCTAAGTTCCTAGGCATTATATGTATTTTTCAGATATCTCTCAACTCTGATTTCATCTGCTATAATATTCAATGCATGACAAGGATTGTTCATAAATGGAATTTAGTCGCCTAACCCCATGGGAAATACTAAAAAATTATTCGATATTTTTCAACGATATTGGACATATTTCCGAGCAGATCAATAACCTTTCTCAAAATGAAAATTGGCAACATGTTCTTAAATTATCACTTAAAGACGGGAATCACCTCATTAAATATTCTAAAGACTATGAGGCTCTAAAGTCGATATACAATTACTACCACCCTGAAAATGATTTTGATCTTGCGTATATCATTGAACCTCATGAAATTCAGTCATGCGTCAATCGGCATGTAAATACACTGCTCCCTGAACAGGCCCCCTCAACTGATCTGGCATCTTATTTTTTGAATAACTCATATTTATTTGACATAGAAACTATATGTAAAAATTTGAAGTTACCTAGCAAAAAACCTTATTTTT
>MDSV01072098.1_pt1 | contig 14891 bp, 13 predicted proteins | sample 810851 | NCBI WGS metagenome assembly MDSV01 (sample SAMN05326640, study PRJNA326480) | marine metagenome | isolation source: seawater | place: Atlantic Ocean: North East | collected 2012 | reverse complement strand
GGCTTGAGCTTGAGCCTTTCCCACATGCTATTAGGTCTGGCTCAACATTATAATGCATATAACCAAAAAGTTGACCAGTTCTTCCAAATCCTGCTTGCATCTCATCAAATGATAATAATATATCATTTACTTTACAGAATTTTGAGATTTCTTGAACATATTCATTTGGATAAAAACAAGCTCCCCACCCTTGGAATGTTTCCATCATTACACCACATATATCAGTTTTAGGATTAATATCTTGTTCATCAAAAAGTTTATCTAATGAGTCTTTTAAGAATTTCTTGGGATCTTTGTCTTTTATAATATGTTTATATGGAAAAGGAATATGAAATATATTAGGGTCTAAGTATCCAATCCATTCTTTTTGTTCAGGGCTCCAACCCATCATTTGTGCTCCCATTGTTCTTCCATGCCAATTTCCTTCAAAGCATATTATCCCCTTTTTTCTTTTAGTATGTTTCAAACCATTTAATCTCATCAACTTTAATACTGCTTCAGTAGCTTCTGTACCTGCAGAAAGCATAAAGGCTTTTTCAAAATAATTTGGTGTATTTTTTATTAAATAGTCAAGATATTCAAATCTTTCTGGAGATGAAAAGTTATAAGTTTGAAGAAGTGGTTTGTCTAGTAATTTTTTTAAAGAATCTACTATCCTGCTGTTTGAATGACCTGCATTTGCAACAAAAATTGTAGATGAAAAGTCAAGCCATTTATTCCCCCACTTGTCATATACTTGAAATCCAAGAGCTTTATCCCAAACAATTGGAATCTGACCATGCATTGATCTTGATTCTGTTTCATAAATTCTTTCTAGTAAAGGGATGCTTTCAGGTACTGGTATTTTTGTAATAATCTTTCTGTAGTCAGTATTTACTTTTTTAACAATTGTAGGTTTATGTGAAAAATTTGTTCCTGCCATTATTATTTAATTAATGAGTTATTATAAAATTCTACTATCGGTGATCCAAATTTTTCAAGTTGATATTCAATAAATTTAAAATCTGAGTCATTATCAATTTCATTTGTTACGGGTGTTTCAAAAAGGCGAACTTTATCTCCATGTAATATATTTTTTTTTAAGGTCTCTAATTTAATAATATCAACATATCCATCTGGAATATAAACATCAGGAAAACCTTGACGTGGATCATTTGAAGCGTCTGGAGATAAATTATTAAATGATTTGAGGTAATTGTTGTTATCCTTAAGAAACCATTTAAATGGAGACTCTGGTGCTTGATGACAAGATCTCAATGAAGAGCATTGACCATCACTTTCAATATCCTCTATAGCTTTAGAAATAATATTTGGATCTCTGAGAGGGGTTGTAGGTCTAAGATGAACTATTCTTAAAGGTTCCATATTGAGGTTTTTTTTTAACCATTCAATTGCATGTATAAAAAAATCTATATCTGTAGAAGTATCATTAGATAAATTTTTAGGTCTTAAAAAAGGTGTTTTTGCACCATAATGATTTGCAATTTCAGCATAGTTTTTTGAATCAGTTGAAACATAAACTTCGTCTATTTCTGGAGTCATTCTTGCAGCAAGTATTGAATAACCCATAAGATGAACATCACCTAATAGTTTAATATTCTTATCTACTAGGCCTTTTGATCCTGACCTTGCTGGAATAAGTGCAATTGTTTTCATATTAACTGTTTGAATTTATTTATAAAAAATTCATGCTGTTTATTAAAAATATTTAATCCTTGATCATCTCTGTAAGCTTGCAAAATTATTAACCCAGAATACTCAATCTTAGTTAACTCATTGAGCAATGAGTTAAAATCTGCATTTCCTGTTCCCAATTCTACAGAACCTCCATTCAAAAGTCTATCTTTAATATGAACGTCAGAAATATAATTTCCATAATACTCAAATTCTTCTATAATATTATAGCCCAGAGAAGCACTATTTCCAATATCATAGTTTACCTTAATATTAGTATTTGGGAAACTTTCAATTAAGTTCTTAAATTCTTTAGGAGGTAAATCAGTCTCCAAACAAATATTTATTGAATTTTTTTCTGCATAATTAATCAATTCTTTAATATTTAGAATAAACTTTTCAAAATCTTGAACCTTAAGACTTGATTGATCCACACATGGAATTATTATATTTTCAATTCCTATCATTACTGAAGAGTCAATCAATCTTTTTAAAATATTTTGACTTTTAGAGATTTCATGTTCATTATCTTTATGAAAAGGAGCTTCCATAAAATAGTCTGCACATACTGATAAAACTTTAACCCCAGAATTATTAACTTCCTTTTTTATTTCTTTTATTCCCTCTTCATTCATAAGGGGATTTTTTTCTATATCATTATAATCTAAAATAAATTCAATACAATCTAGAGATTTAGTTTTAGCAAGTTTGAATTCTGGTTTCCAATTGTCTACTGGATGAGCTTGATATCTTCCTTGATATTTGGGTAGAAGTCTACCCTGCATAACACCAATATTAATTTTTTTGGACATATAATTTATAATTACTTCGTTGAAAAATATTCATGCTCAACAATAGAACATACAATATGTCCTATCATTATATGTGACTCTTGAATTTTTTCAGTTGATTTAGAGGGCATTAAAAGAACATCACACAACTTTTTCATTTCACCTCCATCTTTTCCTGATAAACCAATCACTTTAATTTTCATGTCTTTAGCAGATTTAATTGCCTTTAAAATATTCTGACTATTACCGCTAGTACTTATTGGAATAAAAACATCTGTTTCTTTTCCAAGAGATATAATTTCTCTACTAAATACTTCTTCATATCCATAGTCATTAGCAATTGCAGTAATATTTGAACTATTTGTTCCTAATGCTATTGAGGGTAAGGGAGCTCTATCAAAACGGAGTCTAGAAACAAATTCTGCTGCTAAATGCTGAGAATCTGCAAAACTTCCACCATTTCCACAAAAGATTATTTTTCCACCATTTTTTATGGACCTTAATACCTCATTTGTTAGATTTTCAATTTTTGATAAAAGCTTAGTGTTTTTAATAATATCACTTTTAACTTTAATTGATTTTTGTATTTCATCTTTTATCCTTTCAGTCATAATAATAATTAAAATTTATAATAATCCATTTAATCTATCAAGAGCAACCCAGAAACCTTCGCCATTATTTTTGTGACCTTGCCATATTTCTGGAATGAAAGTAGCTTTTGGTGCTTTCTCTGTTAATGTTTTACAAAGTTTGTTAAAATCAATATCTCCTTCCCCAATTTGTAACCCTTCACCATTTACTCCCTGTGCATCACCCATATGAATATGTGCTGTAAATGGAGCTACTTTATCAATAAACTCATAAAAATCAATTTTGAAATGGTTACAAGTTAACATTGAATGTGATACGTCTAGACATATTCTAAGGTTCATTAAAACACATTTTTCAACAATTTCTTCTGGTAAAACAAATAAATTTTGATACCGTTGACCACCGAAATGCCAAGGAAATGGCGCCATAGTCTGTGGAATTAATTCTACACCATCAGTTGATAATTCAGACAAACTCTCTGAAAATCGTCCGTAATAATCCTCTTTAAATTTTACATCGATTGGCTTATCCATTGAAAAACCTCCAATGTTTGCTACTATTAGGGGTCTCTCCTGTTTTGGAAAAAACTTATTTAACTCTTTAGTTATTTCAATAACTTTTTGAGTTTCTTCTATTGACTTATAACGATATTCTTTATCTGGAGAAGCTAAGTCCATTAAATTACTTCCTTTAAATAATTCTGGAGCATGAACCACAAAACCAGATTTAGATTCGGTATTTATAAAATCACTTATATTCAACTCCATGTCTGAGTAGGAAAGATGAAACTCAAATAAGTCTGGATTGGCAAGTTTTTGATACTCTTTAAAATCATGATAACGAACGGGAACTCCCCACTTTAAGTTAAAATTGTAATTTCTAGACTTATAAACAAGATTATCAATATCTGACTTAAAAAAATAATCTTCAAATTGCATGTTTCTATTTAATTTTTTTCCAATGAGTTTATCTAGCATTTGCGGCGATAAACCTTGACCTGGACTAAGAATTTTGATATCTTCTTTTTTAATTATATGATCTTTTTTTAATGCTCTGGATGCAACAAGACTTTTACTTAAATTCTCCCTATTAATCATCTCACCTTGGCTAATTTTTTTCACTTTACCATCTCCAAGTGCTTGTTCAATTTCTCTACAACCTTCCACTAAATTTTTAAACTCATTATATTCCAAACTTGCTGCATGATCTGGACCCTCCATATTTCTGTCAAGGGTAAAGTGTCTTTCTAAAATTTTAGCTCCAAGAGAAACAGCCGCAAGAGAAACATTAATTCCTCTCTCATGTCCAGAATACCCAATAATTGGATGAATATTTTTTAGAGAATTTATCCAATTAAGATTAATATCTTGAATTGGAGCTGGATAAGTGCTGTTACAATGAAGTAGAGCAAAACTTGCCTTGTTTTTAATTAAGAAATCCGTAGTGACTTTAATTTCTTCAATAGAACTCATTCCAGTAGAAAGTATTAAAGGTTTTTTTGTTTTGCACAACCTACTAATTAATGGAATGTTTGTTAAATCTGCTGAAGCTACTTTATATGCTTTTACATTAAACGATTCCAGAACATCAATACTCTTATGATCCCATGGGGTGCACATGTAAAGAATATTTTTTTCTTTGCAGTAATTTGAAATCTCTCTATGTTCAGCTTGACTAAGTTCAAACCTATCTAGTAAATCTAAAACATATTCTGTTCCTAAATCATCTCCCTGTCTTGAAAGAGATTTCGATCTATAAACCTCTTCAATATGTCTCATTTGAAACTTTACTGCATCTACGCCAATCTCAATGGCTTTGTCTATCATTGTTTTTGCTTTTTCAATACTACCATTATGGTTGTTTCCTATCTCAGCAATGATAAATGTTCTCTTATTAGATATTTTGAATGACTCTATTTTCATATTAGTTTCTTGTTACCCATGAGCTAAGTCCATCTTCAACGAATTTAAATGAGGTGCAAATAATATCTTGAGCGTGAGCCCATCTTAGAAAGTTATTTTTCTTCTCAGATCTTACGTAAAAAACAAAATAGCCTCCTCCCCCAGCTCCTAACAACTTACCACCAGAAGCTCCGTTTTTTAATGCATAATCATAAATATTATCTAAATATGCATTTGAAATTTCTTTAGCAAATGTTTTTTTTAATTTCCATGTTTTATTTAGTGTTTCACCAAAAGACATTAAGTCTCCTTTTAATAAACAATCCCTAGTTTCATAACACAACTTTACGTTTGCTTTTATATTATCAATAATTTCTTGGTTTGAAGTATTTGATTTTTGAGTTCTGTGAATATTGTCATCAGTATGGTTAGTTTTAGTGTAGCAAAGAATGATATTGTTCTCTAATTCAAGAAGAGTTTCTTTTTTTATTCTCAAAGGATGTATCAAGTTTTTACTTTCACTAAATTCCATAAAATTGAATCCTCCAAACACAGTAGCATATTGATCTTGCCATCCACCTGCTATATTTAACTGTAGTCTTTCACTTTCATATGCAATCTCTGATATTTCATAGCTATTCCATTTATCAATTCTAAACTCGTTAAAACATCCAATAATTGATGCACAAACTGCAGATGACCCTCCAAGACCTGAACCTCTCGGAAAGTCAGAATTAATATTTAATTCAAAACCGAAATCAGGTTTTATTGTCTTAATAACTGATTTAATTAATCCAAAATCATCATCTAATTCATCCAGAGAACTGATGTTATCTATGGTTACTTTTTTATCAAGATCCAAAGAATCGATACTGATTTTTGAATCATTTCTTTTAAATAATGAAGCATAACAATAAAGAGAAATTGTAGAGTTTATTACAGCACCATTGTGTTTTGAAAAAAAGGCTGTTGTATCTGAACCTCCTCCTCCAAAACTAATTCTTACTGGTGATTTTGCTCTAGCACTAATTAAACCTTCATCTCTTAACGGCAAATTATCAATAGTAAATATTGACTTTAGTTGCATATTATTGTCTAGAACTGGTATAGCTTTAATTTCATTATCCATTAATTTATATATTTCTTCATGTGAAGAATTTTCTTTAGCAAAGACAAAGTCCTTATTCATACAATTATCTATAATTTGATTTATATCATCATTAATTAACAATTGTCTCCTTATATCTCCATCAGTTGATAGACCTTTTACCTCATCATTTTTATTACAGATAAGGATAATACCTTTATGGTTTTTATCTATTTGCTTAAGAGCATCTCTTAAAGATGTTCCACTGTAAACAAGAAAATCTTTTATATTCATTTTTTAAATATCATTTTTAATAATATCATTTTTAATTTCAGATAAAGATTTATACACAGAAAAATTAAATTTCTTTGTGATTTTATCTTTATCTAAAAGCGAGTTTTCACTATTGAAGCTTATTCCATATCCTTTACAATTTAACCTGTAAGCAGTTTCTAAATCTGAAGTATTATCTCCAATATAAATAAGTTGGCTTGCTTTTATCTCATATTTTTTCATTAACTCACTTCCAAATTTAATTGACGGTTTTCTATATGTGTTTTCTTTTGGAGGATAATCAGAAGCAATACAAATATCTTCAAATATTTTAGAATTAATATTAAGCAATTCGATCATTTTTTCATTACATTTTTTTACATCTTCCTTTTTAAAGTAACCTCTTCCAACTCCAGATTGGTTAGTATGAAGAAATAATAAATACCCTTTTTCTAAAAAACTTAAAACTATTTCCCTTGAGCCTGGAGTAAGTTTAACATCTTTAGGTTTATGAAGATATTGCTTATGTTCAATTAATGTTCCATCTCTGTCAAATATGATATATCTCATTAGATTAAATACTTGTTAACCTTTCCCTATTGAATATAAGGGTTCATTAAATATATTCCTTCCATCAAATACTAGGTTAGGGTCAATTTCTAAGGATTTAAAATCTTCATATTCTGTAAGGATTACATAGGCATCGTATTTATCAAATAATAGATTATTTTCTTTAATACTTAACCTATCACTCACTTGGTCTATAGTATAACCCCATATTAAGTTGATATCTTTAATTATATTAATTTTTGAAACTTTTGGATCATAAATATTTATTATTGCTCCTGCTTCAAAAAGTTTTTGAGTTACAAAAATTGAAGCTGACTCTCTTGAGTCATTAGTGTTAGCTTTAAAAGCCCACCCAAGAATTAATATTTTTTTACCTGTTAAGTCTCCTCCAAAATATTCAATTATAGTTTGACTAAACCGATTTTTTTGATAATCATTTATTTTTAACACTTGATACCAATACTCTGCCACTTCATTTAAACCATAATATTGGCAGAGATAAACTAAATTTAAAATATCCTTTTGAAAACAGCTTCCACCAAAACCAACTGAAGCTTTTAAAAAATGTGATCCGATTCGGTGATCCATTCCAATAGCCATGGAAAGCTCATCAATATCAGCGCCTGTCTTTTCACACAGCGCTGAAAGACTGTTAATGGAAGAAATTCTCTGGGCTAACATTGCATTAGACGCTAGTTTTGCTAATTCTGAAGACCACACATTAGTAGTCAATATTTTTTCTTTAGGAATCCAATTGGCATATATATCAACCAAAGCTTGAACGGCTTTTTGCCCAGTATTAGTCTGATCCCCACCAATTAAAACACGATCTGATTTAAATAGATCTTTAATAGCTGTCCCTTCAGCTAAAAATTCAGGGTTCGAAAGGATTTCAAAATGGATGTCATTAGAGTTCTCCTCTAATATTTCCTTTATTTTTTCAGCAGTACGAACTGGTAGAGTTGATTTTTCTATTACTATTTTATCTGATTTTGAATATTTAGCTATGTCTTTAGCACATTTTTCTACATACTTAAGATCAGCAGCCATACCAGCGCCTTCCCCTTCTTTTTTAGTTGGCGTATTTACAGCCATAAAAATCATTTCAGATTTTTCTATTGCACCTTTAATGTCATTTGAAAAAAAAAGATTTTTACCTCGAACCTTTTCTATTATTTCTGCTAACCCTGGCTCATAGACTGGAATATTATTTAAAGATCCATTCCAGTCTTTTATCTTTTCTAAATTATTGTCAACAACTATTATGTTTATTTCAGGACATTTTAATGCAATGACTGCCATAGTAGGCCCTCCTACATAACCCGCACCAATACAACAAATGTTTTTTATTCCCATTTTATTTTTTTAACAACCATGACGAAGACTGTATCTTATCACCTAATCCATCTATTAGTCCTATTCCTGATTTTTCACATATTTCATTCTCCGGACATATATCATTATTTTGGTCACCTCCATTAGCAAAATATAGATTATAATCACTTCCAAATTTCTGTGCTATCTCTGCTAAGGTAGAGCGTTGAGTTTTATCATTATCTATAGAAAGTATTACTCTATCGACTATACCAATTGCATTTACAATAATTAGCCTCTCTTCCTCGTCCATAAATGCTTTGCTTCCTTTCAACTCTCGCTGAAGGTCGCTATTTACTATTACCCAAAGTTGGTCACCCAGAGCTTTAGCTTTTTCAAAAAGCTCTAAGTGGCCTTTATGTAAAGGGTTAAAATATCCTGAAACTATAATTGCTTTTGATTTCATCTTACTCTATTATAATCGTCCTCAATCCGAATAATATCGTCTTCACCGAAATAGGTGCCAGTTTGGACTTCAATAAATATTAATTTTTTTTTGCCATTATTTTCAATTCGATGTTTTGCTCCAAGAGGTATTAAAATTGTCTCCCCTTTTTTATAATCCCTAATATTACCATCTAAAGTAATTCTTCCTATTCCCTCAACAATTGTCCATGCTTCTGATCGCTTATGATGATATTGATATGAGAGTCTTCCTCCTGGATCTACTTCAATTCTTTTTAGCTTATAAGTAGGCTCATCATGCAAAACAAAATAACGGCCCCAAGGACGCTCCTGACTCTCTATTGATATCATTTGTCTATGGAATTAAATAAAACAATATGTTCTCTATCAGCTAAAAACTTAAAAGCCAAGTAAAAACTTATCTTTCTGCCTATAAGATCTTCAATTTTTTCCTCCAATTGAGCTATATACCCCATGTTTAAATCTTTACCAATTAAGAAAACCTCAATAAGTCCAGAGTCATTTCCTTTAGCATAGTCGCCAACAAGAATAATTTGATCGACATTTCCCATACGCTCCAATACAGTCTCTACCACATCTTCTAATCCCAAGTGCTTTAGAACTACTTTTTGGAGCACATCAAATAGAGGATGATTAGTATTTGCCCTATACTCAACTTTATTATTTACCTTAACTTTTTCTAAATAACCAGCGCCTTGTAAATGGTTTAACTCTTTGCGAATTGAATTTGTTGATTCTCTCATTTCAGTTGCCAAACCGTTTAAGTAGCCTCTATTAGCCTGAGAAATAAAGAACTTAATTAAAAGTCTAAGTCTGGTTTTAGAAGTAATTAATTCTCCTAACATTTTAATTTTTATTAATTTTTTTACAATGCTCCGCCCTGTCTGTCACACAAAACAAACAAGGAGAAAATCGATATTTTAAAAACCAGTTAAGCTGTCTTAAGAGTTAGTAAGACTCCTAAACTGGGTAATTCTAATTGAATTTTATTTTTTACTAAGTTGATTATTTTCCCTTCTTGACCCTTAAAAGGACCTTCTGAAATATTGTAAGTAGATCCTTTTTCTAAATGAGTAATTGAAATACTTTCATAAACACCAGCCAAGGTGTTTTCCATTAACTCAATCTCTTTGTCATGAACAACAGCTGGCTTTCCAAGCCAGAAAACATAAGATAGTACACCAGGTATAGAAAAAACTTGATTTCTATCTCTGTCCGATATTCTAACTAGAACATAAGATCGCAATAATGGCTTTATAACCTTTTTCTTTCTGTCTGAATACTGCTTAATTTGTGTAGTTACTGGACAATAAGCTTGAATACCCATTGCCTCAAGAGATTGGGTTACTTTTAACTCAAATTGAGGTTTAGTATATATCACAAACCATTTCATATTCTAAAATATTATCAATTTCTAGTTTAGGGCAAAAAAGCATCTAAACACACAATCAAGTACCAAAAGTACTTAATATAAGTTTATTTTCAAAAAATATTAATAGATTTTTTTTTTAAAACTTATTCTTAGTCTTTTTTCAACTAATTTTGAAAAATGGAAATGGTTAACATATTAGCAACGCTTTTAATATCTACTTCAACTATTTTAATTTTTCAAAAAATTTTTATCTCTAAAAATTATATTGACAAAATTATTGGTAGGTCTTCTCATAATACAGTTGCAACAAGATCAGGAGGTCTTTCAATATATATATCCATTTTTCTGGTTTCTAGTTTTTATTATGTTTCTGGTTATACAATGTTTGACTATTCAATTATAGTTCCCCTCTCTCTTTTAATGTTTATAGGCCTTTATGATGATATTAATAATATTGATTTCAAATTAAAATTTATTTTTCAAATAATAGCGGCTAAAATTATAATTGATAATGGGTTAATAATTGATAATTTTCACGGTTTGTTTGGAATCTTTGAACTTAATAGAGTAATTGCTCAACTTTTTACAATATTCATTGTTGTTGCTATAATTAACTCTATAAACTTTATAGACGGCATAGATGGTCTTGCTATTTCCGTAATCATTTTATTTATTTTATTGTTTGAATTTTTTTCAGATGAAATAACTCCTTTTAAAAATTTATCAATAATACTACTAGCTTCATTACTGCCGATGTATTATTTTAACTTTAAAAATAAAAACAAGGTTTTTCTAGGAGACTCTGGGTCCCTCTTTCTTGGTGGAGTTGTTAGCATATATGTTATTTTCATACTTACAAATAACTATATAATTAAGCCTGAATTTGACATGCACAAAATAGCATTTGTTGTTTCAATCTTATTTTATCCAATCATTGATATAATTAGAGTTTTTATAATTAGGGTTAGTAATAATAAGTCTCCCTTTATTGCAGATAAAAACCATATACATCATATATTCTTAAAAAAAATCAATAATCATATTTTAGTAGTTGCACTGATAATTTCAATTAGCATATTATTTATAATAACAGCTCAAGTGATAAACAAAATATAAGAATTTTGAAATTTTACTTTTTTTACTCTAATTACCGCCTAAACAAAGTATACTATAGAGTCTTGTGCCATCTAAAAGTCCATTATCATTTGCATATTTAAGGTCAATACATGCTTGTTCTTGTTTTCCTTCTTGCTCAAGAAGTATTAGTCCTCTCAAATAATAAGCCTTTGGACTTCTTGAATCAAAATCATCAATTAGAACATTTAATAGATTTAAAGCCCCCATATCATCTCCAGATTTAATAAGTGCGTTTGCAGCATTCTCTTTATAGACAAGTTCATAGGGATTGATACTATCTGCTTCTATAAAGAACTCTGCAGCGGATTTATAATTCCCTTGTTCAAAACGAATCATTCCATATTGGTAGAATTCATCAGCTCTATACATTAGTTTTTCTCCAACTTTTAGAGAATAATATCCTTTTTTTAACCTATCATTTCCTGATTGGATATCTATGTCTATATCTGATAATGTAAAATCAGTATTTTCTGGATCTGTGATTTCTGCCATAGCCAACAAATATACCTGATCATAAAGAGGGTCCTTGTTTGTCGGATCAACCACCTCAATAGACTGATAAACATCTTTAATAGTTATACTATCTTTCATTTGAACAAGAGAATTAACGTAGTTAGCATAATGTACTACATTTTTTGGCATATTATCAAATGCTATTTTTGTATAATATAATGCACTATCAGGCATTTTTAGAACATTGTATGTATACCCTAAAAAAGATTCAGAAATATAAAGATATGGATTTGCCTCAATACCCTTTTTAAATAGCGGAACTGCTTCCCTATATTTACCATTATTTGCATAATATAGCCCTTTAATAGTTGACATTGGTAGTGCTGTAGCAGATAAACTTTTATACTTCATTTCAAATTTATCAATGACTTCTAGTGTAGGTGTTGAATAATCACTATTATTAAATTGCCTTAAAAATATAGCCGCGTGTTGAGAAGAGACTACTAATCTTGAAGAAGAATAAATAGAGATAGGGGTCAATACTAAAATTACCAGAATTATTAGATTAGTATGCTTAAAGTTTATTTTTTTAAGATTAAGAAAATTAATTGATATTGCTAATAAGAAAATCAAATGCATCTGCTGAATTGCCCTATCAAAAGGGAAATTAAAAGAAGCATCAATTAAATAGACAATAAAGCTAATAATTAAAAAAGATGAAAATAATTTAGATTCATAACCTGACTCTTTATCAAGTATTTTTTTTAATAGATTAAAGCATACAAGAACAATTATTCCAAAGTAAAATATAACACCTAAAAGGCCAGTTTCAGCCAGTAACTCAAGAAAGTCATTATGAGCATGGTACGGGACAACATAATTTTGCATTTCCTGTTTTTCATATTTAATCGACTCATACTCCCAGGATCCAATTCCTTTTCCCAATATTGGCTTTTCGGTAAATGATTGTAGTGCGTGCCCGTAATATCTTAATCTCTGAGATAAAGAGGTATCCTCAGCTATATTGTTTAGTGTAGAAAGTCTTGACTGAAATGAAGTTGTATCAAAAATTCTTGACTCTATATTATTGATAATTAATCCGAGCAAAACTGGAAAAATTAACACTTTAAATAAAACTCTAAAACTACTTTTTATGGTACTTTTTTTCTCTTGATTTCTTATATAAATAAAAAAGAGAGACATCAATATTGAAATTATAAATAATGAGAGAATAGCAGATCTAGTAGCAAATATCGCAGATATTATAAACACTATAAGTGAAATTAAAAAGAAGTTTATTCTATAATTTCCTTGTTTAATAATCTGGAAATAAACTAGAAATGGCAGTTTTATTAAAAGTATATATGCCAGTACATTTATATTCCCAGTATATCCTCTATAAATTTGACCTCTTTGATTAGGGGAGCCTATATTGATAATTTCATAGAGATATGGCCCAATAACACTGACAGTTTCAATAATTACAAGACTCGTAATTATATAAAAAAACACACTTTTAATGTTACTTATTTTTGATATGAAATAAATTAAAAAGATAAAAGATACCATATGGGTAAAAACTTCACCTAATGTAGAAATAGACTCTGAAAGATTAATTGAATTAATTAAAGTTATTGATGACCATATAAAGAATAAAAAAAAGAAAATTGATCCAATATTTTTTAATGATTCCGCTAATTCTTTAAATATGTTTTTCTTAAGTATAAATGCAACATATATTATTGCTGAAAGGTTTACTAAGTTTAAATATAAAATCTGAGGGACAACTTTGTCTGCAGCACTAATATAAGGCACAAATCCTATACCCATGTATAAGATTAAAAATAAGTGTTTTGCTTTCATATAAACTTAGTTCTTAGTACATACAAAAATAAAAAAACCCTCCATATAGGAGGGTTTAATTATAACAAAATATTGTTTGTTAATTTAGGATATTATCCTAACCAGTGAATTCTCGTGAAACACTGTCTTGCAGTTCCAGTAGCAGCTGTAACAACAGCAGTACCTTCGCTTGCAGCTTCAGGGTCTCTTACGTCACCAGCTCCACCTGAACCAATTGATCCGTAGATACCAGCATCATTTTCAAATATATCACTAGCTAATGTACCAGATAAAGCACCTGTTGCAGTTTTAGATGTACTTAACTCAGTTAAAGTATTAACTGGGTTACCATCAGTAACAGAAGCAGCTGTACCATTAATTGCAGTTCCAGAAGCAGTTATTTCTTCTAGAGATAGAATTAAATCAACATCACTTGCTGTGTTATCAGTTGCGCTTAATTGAGCGTCATCAGAACCAATTACCCAGTCAATAAACGTAGAACTCGCGTTTCCAGTAATTTGTGAAACATCAGCAGCCGAAGCTTTTGTGTGAGTTATCGAAATTGCTTGACCATAAGCTCTTGAACCAGAGTTTGCACTCTTAAGAGCTAAAGCAGTCATTGTACCAGATGTTGTACTTGCATCAGTTGTACCCCAGAATGATAATGCACCAGAAGCAGTTCCAGCAGCAGCACCATAAGAAGCATTCCATGCATTCGCAAGAGCAGAAGCAACAGCAGCAGTAGCAGCAGTACCAACTAATGAAGCAGTTCCAGAAGCTAAGAAACCTGTTACAGATGCAGTTATCGAATTACCACCAACTGTCATTGTGAATAGGTCATATGAAGTAACCATAGCTACCATTGTACCAGCTCCACCAGCAAATGAATGTGGATTAATTATAGGTAATGCTGTCATTTGAGCATCCGTATATCCTTCGAAGTTTGCAGCAGTAGTTCCTCCTGTTTTAAATACAACAGCAGGCATTGTAGAGTTAGCACCCTTATAAATATCAAGTGTAGCTCCTAAACTAGCAGCTCTAGTAACAGCAGCAGAAGATTTTAACTGAGCAATCATTGCATCTAATCCAACGTTAGCAATCGTAGGAGTACCAAACGTTCCTGCAGTTTCGAATACCTCTGTACCACCAATTTTTAATGATATAGAAGTTGTTCCAGCAGTAAATTGAGAAACATCTATAATCCATGCTCTTTTCTCAGCTTGAATAGACTGTGCAGTAGGGTTTACCGAACTTGCAGCTACATAACTAGAAACAACATTACCCCATACTAGACCTACCCAGTTTGAGTCAGGATCAGTAGTTCCACCTCCATTTGATTCGAATGTAGAAGCATTACCTGAGTTTTGAGCACCAGCAGTTTCACCTGAAACAACTGCGCC
>MDSV01005348.1_pt1 | contig 14891 bp, 15 predicted proteins | sample 810851 | NCBI WGS metagenome assembly MDSV01 (sample SAMN05326640, study PRJNA326480) | marine metagenome | isolation source: seawater | place: Atlantic Ocean: North East | collected 2012 | reverse complement strand
TGAACATTTGATTTTACTTATTAAAAAAATTAGTGTATCAGAGTTTGAAGCGCATAATTATGAAATCATTTGTTAAAAAATTACACAATTCAAATTTTGTAAAGATAGTTTTATTCCTTATTTTAATATCTCACACAAATTCTATTTTGAATTTCAATTCGCATCTTTTAGGTGAAAATAATATTTGCAGCTCTGATGAGAAAGATAAAATGAAATATAGTTGTGAAGACAACTGTCTTTGTGATAGGGATTTTTTAGATAACGAATTCAAAACTAAAATATTTCTCTTAAGTGAAATTAGTGATAGCAAACCAACAAATATAAAAATAAAAAAGGAATTAATAGAACAGAAATCGAATTCTCCACCAATATTTTATCTATTTTAAAAAAAAAATACTCAAATTTTTGAAAGGATAAAAAATGTTTTGTTATTTTATTATGATAGTTTTACTATCGGTTTCAACTTTTTCTAAAAGCAGTGAATTACATTTAGCTGATAGCCATGGACCAATTTCTGTAATGGGTGATCATATGCATAAAAAAGGTGAGATAATGCTCTCTTATCGTTTTGTAAAAATGAAAATGGATAATGTTATGAATGGTACCAAAAAATTAAATATAAACCAGGTTACTTCTTCACCTAACGGAGCTTCAAATGGTTTAGGAACATATATGAATTCACCAATATCTATGAGAATGGATATGCATATGTTTGGTTTGATGTACGCTCCATTTAACAATTTAACAATGATGATAATGACTGGTTATTCTGAAAAAGAGATGAAGCAGCAAAGAATGAGAATGCGGGGTAGTGCAAGGTTTGATGTCAATTCATCTGGGATTACAGATACAAGAATATCAGGTTTAATAAAACTATTTAAAAATAAGTCGACCCGATCTCATTTAGGAATTGGATTGAGTTTACCAACTGGGAGCCTTGATAATAGAGATGTTACCCCCGCATCTTTAAATACAAGATTAGGCTATGCAATGCAAAATGGAACAGGAACTTATGATCCTTTTTTTTTCATTAATAATGTAAATGATCTTGATAAAATTAAAGTTGGACAGCAGTTTTCATTTAAAACATCAGCTTCAGGAAAAAATTCTAAAAATTATAGTTACGGTGATATTTATGATACAACTTTGTGGTCCTCTTATCGTTGGTTAAATAATTTGAGTACATCACTAAAAATTAACTACAATTATCAGAGAGATATGAATGGATCAGACAACGAAATGAATCCAAGAATGAGCCCAGCAATGGATTCATATAATAAAGGGCATCAAAAGTTAAAGTTAGGTTTTGGAATAAACTTTATTAATCATAATAAAATATTTGATAAACATAGATTAGCTCTAGAGGGTACTTTTCCAATCTATCAAAAATACAAAGGTATCCAAATGAAAGAAACTTATAAATTTATCATTGGTTGGCAATATGGTTTCTGAAAATTAAGTTGATAAAAACTAGAAATAATTCATAATATACTTGTATTTATGTAATAAAACTATGTTTAAATTAAGAACTATATTACTGTTGATAGCTTTAACCGCATTTAATGTTAATAAATCTTATGCACTCAATCTCTATGAAATGTCCTTAATTGGTGTTGGAGTTGGATTTTTAGCCAATCAGTATTTCGATAGTACTCTTGAAAAAACTAATACCTTCAAGAAAAAAACGGAAATTATTGATAAATTTTATAATAGTAAAAGAAGTACTGTTTCCCCAAAATATTTCTATAACTTACCTTTGCAAGAACAACTTTTAGTAATTGAACAGCTAGAAAGTTTTTAATTTAATTAAACAAATAGTGATAATGTCGTTATTAAACTAAGATGATAAAAAAAATTACATTTTTAATATTCATTTTTTGGACTTCTTCCACTATGAGTAACACTTTTAGTGAAGTTTTCGGAAGCGAAGGTGCTGCTGGAATTGAAAATTCTAAAACAAGAAGTCTTAGCTACACATTACAGTATGCAACCCTAGCAGGTTCTATAGGTTATGTGATAAAACAACTTCATGATACTGGCTTTTTACAGCCTTTAGGTTTCACACCTGACTCATTTGAACGATTATCACCATTAGCTTATAAAAGAAATTTTTTGTTAGATTCGCATTCTGCAAATGTTATCGCAGTTAGTAATAAGGTTGATAAAATTAATTATCTAAACGATTTAAAAATCAAACTCGCCAACAAAAGGTACTCTTTCCAATCAATCGAAATGAGAAATAACAATAATATATCTAAATCATTGAATGGATATAACGATAGAATCTCCATAATGGAGAAATATTATGAAAAATAATTCAAAATTTTTTCTTTTTGTTTTACTATTTTTTATGAGCTCATGTTCGTCGTTTAACGCTAATAAGTCCTCAATAATGAAAACAACATCTACAGCGGTTGGAGGTTATTTTGGTTATCAACTAGGTGACGGTGATTTGTTATCAACAACTGTTGGATCTACAATAGGAGCTATTGTTGGAAGTTATCTAATTGATTTTATTAATCAGGACGATTATTATTATTTTAAGGAAGAAACTCTTAGGATTCTTGAAACAAATGACAATAATAGTACTGTTAGATCAGGATATTGGAAAAACCCTAAAAGTGGTAACAAAGGGGTTATAAATATAGTTGGTTATTTTGGTTCAGCCGAATGTAGACTTATCGAAAATATTTACGTAAAAGGAAGTAAGAGTTCAAACTCATTTGGTACTGCATGTAGAGAAAAAAGCGGTCAATGGGCAATGATTAAATAATATATTTAAATTTTCGTATATTTTATTATATCATAAAGCATGATCATAATTTCACCGTCAAAAAACCTAGATCTTCAAACAGAAAATTTCAATTTCAAAGCAACAAAACCAGCTTTCATCGCCAATTCTTTAAAAATTATTAGTAAGATAAAGCGACTTAGTTCTAGGGATATAAAAAATCTGATGAAAATTAGCGATAATTTATCTGAACTAAATTACAAAAGATTTCAAAAAATTAATAATGAGTCTAATCTCAAAAAACCTGCCGCTTTTATTTTCTCTGGTGGCACATTTAATGGATTATCAATCAGATCAATGAATAATTCTGAACTGTTATATGCTCAGAATAAATTAAGAATTTTGTCAGGATTGTATGGTGTTCTTAAACCTTTTGATTTAATCGAACCTTATAGATTAGAAATGGGATTAGAATTTGAAAATATTATTGGTAGGAACTTATATGAATTTTGGCAAGAAGAAATTACAAATTCAATTAATAAAGATTTAAAAGAATTTGGTTCAAAATATTTGTTTAACTTAGCTTCAAAAGAATATTTTTCTGCGATTATTCATTCAAATATCAAAGCTGAAATTGTTAACTTTGATTTTAAAAAGAAAAAAGATTCTGGTTTCGTAAATATAGGGATGCAGATCAAAAAACTTAGAGGTGCAATGGCAAGTTTTATTTTGAAAAATAAGGTAGATAATATTGATAAACTAAAATCTTTTAAGGAATTTGGTTTCAATTTTCATTCTTTTGAAAAAAAAAATAAACAATTATCTTTTATTTGTAAATGAAAAAAATGAAGCTTATTGTACAAATACCTTGCTTAAATGAAGAAGCAGGTATTGGGCTAGTTATTAGAAAAATAAAAAAGCAAATTCCGAAGAGCAAAATCATAGTCTATGATAATGGATCAACCGATGATTCAACAAAAATTGCTAAGCAAAATGGAGCAGAGGTTCGTTTTGTAAGTAAAAGAGGTAAAGGAAATGTGGTAAGAAAAATGTTTTCTGACCAATTAGACGCTGATTATTTTATAATGATAGATGGTGACGATACATATGATGTTTCACGGCTTAATGAAATGTTAAACTTAATCAAGAACAATAATTATGATATGATTGTCGGAAAAAGGACACACACTGATTCATCAGCCTATAGAAAAGGACACGTTTTTGGAAATAAATTTTTTTCAAACTTTGTTAACTTATTTTTTGGAAGAGATATTACAGATATATTTTCTGGATTTAGAATTTTCTCAAAAAGATTTGTAAAGACATTTCCATTACATTCACAAGAGTTTGAAATTGAAGCTGAATTAACTATACATGCTTTAGAACAAAAATTATTTGTTACAGAATTTGAATGTAACTATAGTTCAAGAACCGACGGTTCATATAGTAAATTAAGTACATACAAAGATGGAATCAAAATTCTAAAACTTATATTAATCTTAATAAAAGATGAAAAACCTTTATTATTTTTTTCAATATTTAGCCTTATTTTTCTAACCCTCTCTTTAGTAATTGGTGTCCCAGTTATAACGGATTTTTATTTTACAGGTTTAGTTCAAAAAATTCCTTCGGCAATACTTGCTGGTTTTTTAATGATTTTGAGCTTTCTAAGTTTTTTCTCTGGTCTAATTTTAGATATTATTAAAAAAGTTAGGTTTGAGAATAAAAGAATGAATTTTCTATTATTCAAAGATTAGAGTTATTAACGAATAGGAATCTTAACTCTTTTTTTATTATTCTTATTTGATTCTTTATCTATTATTTTTTTCTTATTTTCAGAGAGTAACCAAATCATTTGCATGGCTAAAGAATGAATTCTTTTGGCTTTGGACTCACCTGATAATATCCTTAAAAATTGCCTTTTACTTATACCCAAAAGTTCAGATGCACTTTTAGTACTAAGACTATTAATATTCATCCATTCTTTAATTTCTTCAGGTGTTGGTTTGTCTATATCAATAAATAACAATTATTTCTTCCCTAAATAAGCTTCTCTTGTAAGTTTTTTGAATTTTTCTATGTTTTCAGTTTTATTGCATTCTTTATCATTTAAGGAAATTAAGATAATAGATATAAAAGTAATACTAACAGTAAAGATTGCAGGATACTTATAAGGGAAGATCGCATTTTGAAAACCTAACACTTCTACCCAAATGGTTGGACTTAATATAACTAGAGAGATAGTTGTAAATAAACCAATCGCTCCTCCGTAATATGCTCCATTAGTTGTAAGATTCTTCCATGTTATAGTTAAAAATAAGATGGGAAAATTAGTACTTGCTGCAACGGCGAAAGCTAAACCAACCATAAAAGCAACATTTTGCCCTTCAAAAAATATCCCCAAAAAAATTGCTAAAATTCCTATTAATACACTAGATAATTTAGATACTAATAATTCCTTTCTTTCTTCTACTTCTCCTTTTTTAATTACGTATACAAACAAGTCTCTTCCAATAGCTGATGCCCCAGCCAGTGTTAAACCTGATACCACAGCTAAAATTGTCGCAAAAGCTACCGCCGATATGAATCCTAAGAAAATGTCTCCACCAATGGAATGTGATAAATGAATAGCAGCCATATTGTTCGAGCCTAAAAGTTTTCCAGTTTCATCAAGATAAGTTGTATCTTGTGTCAAAAAAATAATTGCACCAAAACCAATAACAAAAGTTAAGATATAAAAATATCCTATAAAAGTTGTGGCATACAAAGCTGATATCCTGGCACTTTTGGCATCAGGCACAGTAAAAAACCTCATTAATATATGAGGTAAGCCTGCTGTTCCAAAAATTAAAGCAATACCAAGAGAAATAGCTGAAATTGGATCCGAAATTAATTTTCCTGGAAGTAGAATTTCTTTTTTACTCTCGTGCACGATTATTGCTTGATTTAATAAATCACTTAAATTAAATGAAAATTCTTTGAACACATAATATGCAAGAATTGATGCACCAAAAATCAGTAAAAATGCTTTGATAATTTGAACCCAAGTTGTAGCAATCATTCCTCCAAAGCTGACGTAAATAATCATCAATATACCGACTATCCAAACGGCAATTTCATAGGGTAAACCAAATAAAATTTGAATTAGTGCACCAGCTCCAACCATTTGAGCAATAAGATAAAGAATTACGGTAACTAAAGTTCCAATTGCTGACAAAATTCTTATCTTGGATTGTTCCAGCCGTATTGAAGTGACATCAGCAAAAGTAAACTTACCAAGGTTTTTTAATCTTTCTGATATTAAAAAAAGTATTATGGGCCAACCTACAAGAAAACCTATTGAATAAATAAGGCCATCAAAACCAGAATAAAAAACTAAGCCTGATATTCCTAGAAATGATGCTGCAGACATGTAATCTCCTGCAATTGCGAGTCCATTTTGAAAACCTGAAATCCTCCCCCCTGCAGCATAATAATTTTCTTTGATATTTGTTTTTTTCGAGGCATAGTATGTTATGAGAAGTGTAACAAAGACGAATGCAATAAAGATTACAGAGGCAAAATAATTACTTTCTTTATTGCTGGCTAATAAAAAAAATGGATAAAGACTAAGTGAAATTAATGAAACTAAAAACATTATTCTAGTTTATTTCTTAATTTATCAAGATAATTATTTGCTATCAAAGTATATATAAAAGTAAGAAAAATAGAGAAAATTATGATTGAGAGGCCCAATATTATGCCCCAGGTAATATAAGTTTGTCCAAGAAATATACCAAGAATTTCAGGTTTAAAACCAATAATAAGGATAAAGGAAAAGTAAATTAACAGGACTAGACCTGAAAATAAGAACGCAATAAGTTTATTTAAAAAGATAAACCTTTGGTAATCTTTTTCTTTTGATTTTAGAGTTTCCATATTTTAAAGCCAGGCTAGTAGCCTGGCTTTAGGTTATAAGTTTATAGGTTTACAGTTACGGCTTTAAGTTCTGTATAATTTTTTAAAACCTCGTGTCCCATTTCTCTTCCCCAGCCAGACTCTTTATAGCCACCGAATGGAAGTGAAGCATCAAAAATATTATGACAATTGATCCAAACAGTTCCTGCACGAATTTTTCCAGCGAGCTTGTGAGCTGTACTTATATTTTGACTCCAGACACTTGCTGCGAGTCCAAATGAAGTGTTGTTTGCCGCATCAGCTATCTTATCTAAGTCTTGATCAGAAAATGGTTGAGCGCACAACACAGGACCAAATATTTCTTCTTTCACAATTGACATGTCTTTATTGGTTTTAGCAAAGACAGTAGGATGAACAAAATGACCTCCTGATGAATTGTCATATTTACCACCGGCTAATATTTCTCCACCATCTTGTTTTCCTGAATCAATATAACCTGAAACTTTTTGGAATTGCTCATTAGATACAAGAGGCCCCATCTCGGTTGAAGAATCCATTCCTGGTCCTACTTTGATATTTGAGGCTATTTTAGAAATTCCTTCTGTTACTTGATCAAAAACTTTTTCGTGAGCCATTAATCTTGAACCTGCACAACAACATTGACCATGATTAAAAAATATTGCGCTTGCTGCACCAGCAATTGCTGCGTCAATATCCGCATCAGGAAAGATAATAGTGGGTGATTTTCCACCAAGCTCTAACGAAACTTTTTTAAGGTTTCCTGCCGCAGCTTTTGTAATCAATTTTCCAACTTCCGTTGAACCAGTGAATGCAACTTTATCAACATGGGGATGGGCGGCAAGTGGTGCACCTGCTTCTTCTCCCAATCCGGTAACAACATTCAATAGACCATCGGGCAGGATTCCAGCATCATTAATAATTTCTGTTAACCTAAGAGCAGAAAGAGGAGTTTGCTCTGCAGGTTTTAAAACTATTGTGCAGCCGGCTGCTAAGGCAACAGATAATTTCCAGGCAGCCATAAGAAGTGGAAAATTCCAAGGTATTATTTGACCAACCACACCCACGGGTTCTCTTAATGTATAACTATGATATTGAGCTCCAGGGGTATAGGGTACTGATATAGGAATAGTTTCACCTTCAATTTTGGTTGCCCAACCTGCCATATATCTAAAAATATCCGATGAAAGAGCAACATCAGCACCGGCAGCTATCGCAACAGGCTTACCATTGTCAAGTGATTCTAGCTGTGCTAATTCTTCAGTATGTGCGTCAATTAATTCCCCAATCTTCCAAACTATTTTACCTTTTTCGTTAGGCGGAATTTTATGCCATTCTCCAGAATCAAAACATTTTCTTGCAGCTGAAACAGCTAAATTGATATCTTCTTCACCACCAGCAGCACAAGTGGCAATTTTTTTTCCAGTTGCGGGATCTTCAACATCAAAAGTCTTACCAGATTTTGCGTCTACCCATTTACCATTAATAAAGAGTTTTTGTGTTTGTTTTAGAAACTTTCCAACATTATCGTTGACAGTGTAGTTCAGTATAGAAGCATCCATTTTAATTTCCTCCAATTAAAAAATTTTTAAAAATAAATTTTATTCTTATAATAATATCAATAGTATGCTGTAATTACAACATTTCCTAGTACGAAAAAAATTAAAAATTTATTTTATAGTTTTGTGGGATTAGGAGCATTTCCATAAACTTTCTTAGGGTCAAAAACTTTATCTTTTTCAGTAAACTCAAGTTTTTGAGTAAAACTCTCTTTATCAATAGAGAGCTTTCTATAAAAACAGGATTTGTATCCAACGTGACAACTAGCTTTCAATCCTTCCAATTCCACCTTAAAAATAACGCAGTCTTGGTCGTCATCAATTTTAATTTCTATTATTTTTTGTTTCAAGCCACTAGTTTCACCTTTTTTCCAAATACACTTTCTACTCCTAGACCAATAGTGTGCTTCTTTGGTTTTCATAGACAATTTAAATGCATCTGGATTCATATAACCATGCATCAAAATCTCTTTATTGGAAATATCTACAGTAACTACTGGAATGAGATTTTGTTTGTCAAATTTTGGTTGTAACAAAAACCCTTCTTCAACTTCTTCAACAGATTTTCTTTTAGAAAAACTATCAATCATTACCCTACAGTATAATCTAAGAACCTTTTTTGAAGACTTAGGTCGGTTTTAAAGTCGCCTAAAAAAGAATTTGTTATGGTAGAAACATTTGGTTTTTCGACACCTCTGGTTGTCATACATTGATGAACTGCTTTTATGTAAACAGCAACGCCTTTAGGTTTCATAGAATTTTGGATTGCAGTAGATATTTGTTGGGTCATGGTTTCTTGAGTTTGAAGTCTTCTGGCAAAAATTTCTACTGTCCTTGCTAATTTAGATATTCCAACAACTCTTTTTACAGGAATATATGCAATGTGTGCTACTCCTATAACAGGCACCATATGGTGCTCACAATGTGAGTTAAACGGGATATCTTTAAGCATTACCATATCTTGATATCCTCCAACGTCTTCGAATGTTTTTGATAAATATTTCTCGGCGGACTCTTTGTATCCAGCAAAGAATTCTTCATATGCATTAATAACTCTTTTTGGTGTTTCTCTTAATCCCTCTCTATTTGGATCATCTCCCGCCCATTTTATAAGTGTTTCGACAGCTTTTTCTGCTTCTTTTCTGCTAACCTTATTTTGATGCGCTAACTTAATATTTTTTGGTGAACTTGAATCCATATATTTTTCTTTCTTTAAAAATAACCTATATTTAATTTTGTATTTAAAAAAAAAATTTAAAGTAATATATTTAATACTACTTAAAATTGAATTTGCAAAATGAAATTTAAAATCTTAAATGGGACTATCTACGACCCTACGCAAAAAATAAACCAAAAAAAACAAGATATTTATGTTAATGATGGATTTATTGTCGATCCAGATAAGTCAAATATATCAGAATATAAAATTACCTATGATGTGGAAGGTATGATTGTAATGGCCGGTGCCATTGATATTCATTCACATATTGCCGGTGGAAACGTGAACAATGCTAGACTGCTCACCCCAGAAATGCATTCAAATTTCGTAAGAAGTAATCTTGGAAGAAAAAAACTATTACCTGGGTTCAATTCAAGATGGACCTCAGAGGGCACTGGTTATAGATACGCAGAAATGGGATTTACAACTGTTATTGAACCAGCAGTTCTTCCAATAAATGCTTTTTTAACACAGTTAGAGTTGGAAAAAATACCAATGATAGACAAAGGAAGTCTCTGTATTGTCGGCAATGATAATTTTCTTCTTAGAGCCCTAAGTAAAAAAAAGGGACAATCATTTGTTGATGATTATGTTGCTTGGAATATAAATTCTTCAAAATCTATTGGTTTGAAAGTAATCAACGCTGGAGGGACTGAATTTTTTAAACGCTCTGGAGAAGCTGATAATTTTGAATTAGATGATGTTGTTCCGGAATATGGAGTTAGTTCAAGACAGATTCTCAAAACTCTTAATATTGCTAATGAAAATTTAAACATTCCTCATCCTGTGCATGTTCATTGCAATAATCTTGGAATGGCTGGGAATGTAAAGTCTATTTTGAATACAATTGACGCAGCGCAGGACAGACGAATGCACTTAGCACATATTCAATTTTATGGATATGGTAACGAGGGCAAAAAGGGTTTTTCCTCCGGTTCAGAGCAGCTTGCACAAAAAATTAATAGCAATAAGAATATTTCTGTTGATATTGGACAGGTTATGTTCAAACCTACTATGACAATTTCGTCAGATATTTGGAAGCAGAATCAAGCAAAATCATATGCAAGTCCTAAAAAATGGATAATTTCTGAAGTTGAAGATGGAGGAGGTGGTGTTGTGCCTTATGAGTATAAGGTAGACAACTTTGTTAATGGTTTGCAATGGGCAATAGGGTTGGAGTTATTTTTATTAATAAACGATCCCTGGAGAGTTTTTTTAACAACTGATCATCCTAATGGTGCACCTTTTACCTCATATCCAGAGCTTTTAAGATTACTGATGGATCTTGATTTTAGAAATGCCCAAATCGATAAAATAAATAATTATGCAAAAGATATTTGTAAACTTAAATCAATTAGAAGAACTTATAGTCTCTATGAAATTGCTATAATGACAAGAGCAGCACCTGCAAAAATCCTTGGATTTAATGATCGTGGATCACTAAGTAAGGGTTCTGTTGCAGATATAGCAATATATGATCCAAAAAAACCGATTGATGAAATGTTTGGAAACGCAGAATATGTTTTTAAAAATGGAATAGAGGTTGTGAAAAATGGAAAAGTAGTTAGACATTTTAAAACAAAAACAAAATGCTTGCGTCTTAATTACGATAAAAATATACATAAACAAATAAAAAAATGGTTTGATTCTTATTACTCTTTAGATTTAAAAGAGTTTGAATTAGACGAAAATTATTTTGAAAGAAATAATTTTGATTGCATTAATTACTAATTTTTAAGCCTTTTGTCCTTGTCAATAATATTAAAAAAGTAAGGTGTCATAAATAAAGTTAAGAAAATTGAAAAAATTATTCCAGCTATTAAAACGATTCCTATTGTTAACCTCGATTCAAATCCAGCGCCTGATCCTAAAACTAAAGGAATCACTCCAACTACGGTTGAAACACCGGTCATTATTATAGGCCTAAATCTTTTTTTACATGCTTCAATAAGAGCATAATACGAAGTTCGACCTTGAGATTTTATTTGTCTCGCAAATTCGACAATTAATATTCCATTTTTGGTTGCTATTCCCACCATTATTATAAGACCAATTTGACTAAAAATATTTAACGAATTATTAAAAAAGAATATTGCAGCTAATGGAGCAATAAGAGTTAAAGGTACAGATAACATGATAATAAAAGGGTATTTAAAACTTTCAAATTGTGCACATAAGATCAGATAAACAAAGATTAAAGATACAAAAAATAAGAAATAAAATTGATTCATTGATTTCTTATATTCTTTACTTTGACCTTTAAAATCAATTTTAAAACTGCCAGTAAGCTTTTGTTTTGAAATGTTTTCTAAATATTCTATCGCTTCTCCTAATGAGTATCCTTTTTTTAATCCAGCACTAAGTGTTACAGATCTCATTTTATTGTATCTATTTAACTCCTTCGCTTCGGTAACTTCTTTAAATTCAAGTATATTTTCTAATCTGATATAATTTCCTTCTAATGACTTAACTTCAAATGCTCCAATATCTTTAAAGTCGCTCCTATTTTCTTTTTTTGCCTGAACTATGACGTAATATTCCTGACCGTTTTCAACAAAAGTATTAATTTTCCTTCCTGCTAATAATATTTCTAGAGTTCTTCCAATTTCAGCATTAGTAATTTTAAGGTCAGATGCTTTATCTCTATTAATATTAACTTTGATTTGTGGTCTATTTTTTTTATAGTCAATTCTGCTAAAAAGGAAATTATCATTCTTAGATAATTCATCCGTAATTACACTCATTTTTTCATTTATATCATCATAATTTTCTCCTGATATTACATACTGTAATTGTTGTCCAGATCGTCTTTGACCTAAGCCCCGAGGAGGAAAGATTATTACCTTTGAATCGGTGAGTTCATTTGATATATCTTTGAATTCATCAATAATATCCCATATTTTTCTTCTTTCATTCCAATCATTTAAAACAATTATACCTAATCCATCACTAAAATTTTCAGTTCCAGAAAAGCTTCTTGGAACTCTAAGTAAAATTCTTTTGGCTTCGTTATTTTTATTGAAATCAATTAATTTGGTTTCAAGTTTTAACATTTGATTTACTGTGTTCTCAAATGTACTTCCTTCCGGTGCTTCAATCACTAGGATGAAAACACCTCTATCTTCCTGTGGTGCAAATTCTTTTGCAATATTTTTATAAAACTCTATTGTTAAAAAAATTAAAGGCAGAATAATAAGAGGATAAATTTTTTTTTTATTTAATAAAAACTCAAGTATTTTTATGTAAACATTTTGAAAATATATTGAATTATTTTGTTTTGAAGGACTCAAAACTTTCGAACATAACATTGGCGTAAGCGTAAGTGAAATTATTGTCGAAAAAAAAACTGCAGCAATAATTGTAATAGCTAATTCTTGAAAGAGTTTAGCCGTATCACCTTCCAGAAATGAAATTGGCATAAAAATACTAATCAAGACCACTGATGTAGATAAAATTGCGAACAATACTTCTTTGGAACCTTTAACTGCAGCATTTATTTTATTTTCACCATCATCAATTTTTTTATGAATATTTTCTAACATTACTATTGAATCATCTATTACAAGACCTGTGCATAAAACTAGTGCTAAAAGTGTTATTAAATTTAAAGAAAAACCAAAGAAATCAAGAAATATAAAAGTAGAAAGAATAGAAATAGGAACTGTTAAGATTGGTATCAAAGTGCTTTTATAATCTCTCAAAAAAATCAGAATTATTAGTGTCACGAGGAAAATAGCAAAGCAAAGAGTAAATATTACTTCTTTCAAAGCCTCTGAAACAAAAAGTGAAGTGTCATAGCTTTGATAAATTTTTATATTATTAGGTAACTCTTCTTTGATCTTTATAAACTCTTCTTTTACTCTATCTGTAACATTTATTAGATTTGCTGATTTTTGCTTCAAAATTCCTAAACCAATCATTTCCTCTCCGTTGCCTCTAAATAATTGTCTAGTTTCTTCTGGGCCAATTTCAATTTTGGCAACATCTTTTAATCTTACAAATGAAAAATCATTTGACTTTTTAATGACTAAATTCTCAAAGTCTTCTATGGATCTGTAACCACTTTCAAGTTTGACAGTAAAATCTCTATATTTTGACTCAACTCTTCCCGCAGGAATTTCAATATTTTCATTTAAAATTTTTTCCTCTATTTCTTTTACAGAAATACCATACTGTGATAATTTTATAGGATCGACCCAAATTCTAAGTGATTTTTTTTTTCCACCTGAAATTCTTACTCTAGCGATTCCTGGAATTACAGATAATCTATCAACCAAAAATCTTTCAGCATAGTCAGTTAGTTCTAATTGATTTATATCATCTGATGTCAAGTTTAACCACATTATAGCGTTAGCATCAGAATCAATTTTTGAAATTTCTGGTGGTTCGGAATCGTTTGGAAGGTTGCCAACAATTCTGGATATGGCGTCTCTTACGTCATTTGCAGCTTCGTTAATTTCTTTATCTGCTTTAAATTCAATTGTAACTTTTGATCTTCCGTCTCTACTCACAGAAGAAATTGAATCAATACCCTCAATTCCACTAATTTGACCCTCAATAATTTCTGTTATTTTAGTTTCAATTATATCTGATGCTGCACCTGGATAGAGGGTATCAATAGTAATTTCTGATCGTTCAATATCTGGGAATTGTCGTAAAGGTAACTTATTTAAAGATAAAATTCCTAATAAAATCAAGAAAGCTGAAAGAACACTACAAAAGACTGGCTTTTTAATAAAAAACTCTGAAAAATTCATTTTAAATTTACTTTAGAACCTTCTTTTATTTTATTTATTCCTTCATAAACAACAAGATCATCTTCATTTAATCCTTTTGTTACTTCAATCATCCCGTTAGTTCTTGTTCCAACTTGAATTTGCTTTTTTAATATTGTATTTTTTTTCTCAACTAAATATACATAAGTTAAATCATCTTGTTTAATAATAGCATTTTCTCTAATTATTAAAGCTTGTCTTTTTCTTAGTTGAATTTTTAAATTTACCATCATCCCGGGCTTTATTTTTTCTTTGGTATTTTTTATTTTTCCTAAAACTTTAAATGTTCTTGTTTCTCTATCAATAACTGGGTCAATAACTGAAATTTTTCCATTAATATTCTCGAATTTATCAATATCTAAGATAAAGTTTACGTCTTTTTTAATCTGACCTGAGTAACTTTCTGGAATAAATGCCTGAATTTTTAATGAATTAACATCATAGAGTTCTGTAATTATGTCTCCTGGTTTAACAAAGGAACCTTCACTGTAATTTCTTATACCTATTAGTCCATCAAATGGAGCCCTAATTTTTAAGTCGGCAATTTGAGCTTTGATTTCTTTAATTTTTCCTAATAGTTTCTTTTTTAATGTAAGTCTCTTGTCCAAGATTGATTGAGAAATATTACCTTTTTTTGAAAGTTCTTTTGCTCTGTTGTAATTCAGTTCTGCTTCTTCAAATTCTGCTTGAGC
>MDSV01099428.1_pt1 | contig 14894 bp, 11 predicted proteins | sample 810851 | NCBI WGS metagenome assembly MDSV01 (sample SAMN05326640, study PRJNA326480) | marine metagenome | isolation source: seawater | place: Atlantic Ocean: North East | collected 2012 | reverse complement strand
ATTATAAAGATGAAAAAAAATCTGCAGAAACATTTAAAGAAGTAAATGGTGTTCGATATAGTTTTCCAGGTGATTATGCAAAATTAGAAGATGATGGAACGATAACTCTTCTTGGAAGAGGAAGTAATTGTATTAATACTGCTGGTGAAAAGGTCTATCCTGAAGAAGTTGAGGAAGCTTTAAAGTTAAGTAATCTTATTTATGACTGTCTAGTTGTTGGGCTGAATGATGAAAAATTTGGTCAGAGAGTTGTCGCTGTTGTCTCAATTGATAATGATGCTCCAATTACTTTAGATCGAAATGATAAAAGGACTCTAAGAGAAATATTGGAGCGAGATTTAATAGATTTCACAAAAACTAAAATTGCTGGATACAAGGCGCCTAAAAATATAATATTTGTAGATCAAGTAGAGCGAGCTCCCAACGGCAAAGCAAACTATAAATGGGCTAAAAATATTGCTGATGAAAGATATAAATAAGCTAAAAAAAATATCTATCTTTGCTTTAATTTTTATTTCGATAAATTCTTTTAGTTCAGAACCCATAGCATACCTTAATTCATTAGGTTATGAGCCTGCTCAAAAGAAGTTGGCTTATAGTAAAAATGGAATGGTTACAACTCAGCATTTCTTGGCTACTGCCGTTGGAGAAAAGATTCTCAATCAAGGCGGTAATGCCTATGACGCATCTATTGCAATTGCTTTTACTCTTGCCGTTGTTTTACCAAGAGCAGGAAATATTGGTGGTGGTGGTTTTATGGTTATATATGATAAAGAAACAAAAAAACCATATTCAATCGATTTCAGAGAAAAAGCACCTAAATTATCAACTAAAGACATGTATTTAAAAGAAGATGGTTCTTTTAATGATAAAAATCTTTCTACAGTTGGCTATTTAGCTAGTGGAGTACCTGGTACTGTTGCTGGTTTGTGGGAAGTTCATCAAAAGTTTGGCTCGCTGCCATGGAATGAATTGCTTGAAGATGCCATAAATTATGCAGATAAAGGGTTTACTATAACTCCCTTTTTAGCAGATATATTACTAGAATATAGTGAAGCATTATCAATATATCCTGAAACAAAAAAAATATTTCAAAAACATTATCCTGATTTTAAAAATAAAATACTTATTCAAAAGGATCTTGCAAATTCTTTAAAAATAATTGCAGCAGAAGGAAAAAAAGGATTTTATGAAGGTGAAATTGCTAAAAAAATATCAAATGAGATGAATGAAAAAAATGGCTTAATATCAAGGTCTGATCTAAAGAAATATAGCCCAGTATGGAGAGAACCATTAATTTCAGATTATAGAAACACAAAAATTATTACTATGGGGCCTCCATCATCAGGAGGATTACATGTTATTCAAATGCTCAATGTTCTTGAGAGCTATGATTTAAAAAAAATTGGGCATAATTCATCTGAATACATAAATCTATTGGCTGAGGTTATGAAATATGCATATGCAGATAGATCAAAGTATCTAGGAGATCCTGATTTCTATAATGTACCAATAGAAAAGATAACCAGCAAAAAGTATGCTAGAGAAATTAATAAAAATATTAAAATTGGTTTATCTGAATCAGTCGATAATATTTATCCTGGAAAATTTATTGATAATGAAAGTCATGAAACTACACATTTTTCTGTAGTAGACAAAACAGGTAATGTTGTCTCAATGACATATACCTTAAACTCAACCTTTGGCTCAAAAGTTGTTATAGGAGGAACGGGTATATTAATGAATAATGAGATGGACGACTTCTCTGCAGCTCCAGGAATACCCAATCAATTTAATTTGCTTGGTGCAGAAGCTAATGAAATTATTCCATATAAAAGACCCTTAAGCTCAATGACTCCAACAATAGTTCTAAAAAATAATGAATTATTTTTTACAACAGGTAGTCCTGGTGGTGCTCGTATAATTTCAGCCGTATTTCAGTCAATTCTAAATATTGTTGATTTTAATATGAATCTAGAAGAAGCTACTTTTGCAAAAAGAATTCACCATCAGTGGTATCCAGATATTTTAGAATATGAATTTTCTATCGATAAAGATATTAACAACGATTTGAAAAAAATGAATTATGAAACAGTTTCAATTCTCCCTTTAACATGTCTACAAACTATAATGTTTAAAGAAGGTATCTATTATGGTTATGGGGACTTTAGAAGAGTTGATGCCTTAGCATCTGGAGAAATAGATGATTGAAAAATTAATGATAATTAGTCTCTATGCAATTCCTGCATTGGCTTTATTGGTTATTTGTTTTTTTATAACTCGTAAAAAATAAATTGGTTAATATTTTTAATTATGAATATTTTATTGGTCTTGGTGGATTTAGCTCATTTGAATTACTTCTTTTTTCATTAATATTTCTTTCTATTGGGAGTTTTGCATCCAGCTCTATTTTCAGACTATCTCCTAACTCTTTAAATGAACAAACAAATACCAATCTATTGTTCCCAAGGTCTTTTTGTCCTGATTGTAAGACTTCAATTAAATTAATTTATCTAATTCCCTTAGTGGGATACATAATTCAAAAAGGAAAATGTAATTCATGTAAAAAAGAAATTTCAAGCCTATATCCTCTAACAGAAATCTTTTTTTTATTTTCTGGCCTTGTAGCTCTAAAAATATTTGGATTAGGTATATTTCTATATTTTTCAATACTTTTAATTTATTTGTTTTATGTTCTATTTTATCTAGATTTTAAATTCTACTATCTTCCTCTCTCGCTCAACCTTCTTCTAGTAATAACCGGCTTTGTAAGTAATATTTTTTTTAACGTTTTCATTAATGATACGGCTTATATTTTTAATTTAAGCTCAATTACATTTACAGCTTATGGCTTTTTGATTGGATATTCTTCTCTCTGGTTTGTAAATTTTATTTTTAGAATTATATATAAAAGAGATGGGATTGGAGGTGGAGACTTTATCTTATTTGGAGGTATTGGAAGTATATTTGGTCCGATTTCTTTAGGGTTGATTTTATTTTTAGGTGCTTTTATAGGTTGTATTTTATTTTTAATTTTTAATAATAAATTTAAAAATGAAATTCCTTTGGGTTCATCATTAATATTAGGCTCAGTATTTTATTTCTTTATTAAAAAATATGAACTTTTGAGTAATTTTTTAGTCATATAAGTATAGACCTTTTGAATATCCTCTAAAGTTCATATATCCCCTGGGTCTTAAAAGCAGACATATATGTCTGCTTTTTTTTACTTTCATAAAGCAAATAAAATATGTTATAAATGACATCTAATATATATATTTAATGGCTATGAAAAAAATTACTTTACTTTTAACTACAATATTTTTAATTGGAGCATGCTCACAAAATGAAGAAGTGGCTCCTATAGAATCACAAAATATGGTCGAATATGTTTGGCACAAGGCTGGCCCTAACTTTAATGCTGAGAACCTTGCAATGTTAATAAGTTCCTGGAATGGAATTATAGATAGTATGGATGGTTGTTCAGCAATGAGAGGTGCAAACATACTTACTCCTGAAGTTGCTAATGAAGGATATGACTTTATTTGGGTTTTATTATGGGATTCTCAAAATGGACGCGATACTTGTTGGGATGATTGGACTGCAAATCAACAATCAGCTTGGGATGTAACAGTCGATGGAATCATGGAACCTGATTTTGATAATGTTTATTTATTTAATTCAACTGTTGGACAAAATCCTAAAGTTGAAAATAATTCAGGACAATTTGTAAATAGATTTAACTTTTGCAACTACAATGATGGTTACTCAGAGTCATCTCTAGAAACATTTAGAAATGATATTGCATCAACCAACTGGAGCGATACTTACTGGTATGCTCTTTTAGACCCTACTTTTGAATCTAATACAAGTGACCCACTTCCAGATTTTGTATGGCTAGATCTATGGGCTGATAATGCTGATAAAGAAAAAGCTTTTACTATGTATATGAAGAGTGAGATACCATCATCTTCTGGTGCAGCATTTGAGTGTACTAATGTAGATTTTTCTGGTGTAGCTATACGAAGATAATTGGAGCGGGTGACGGGATTCGAACCCGTACCAATAGCTTGGAAGGCTATTGTGCTAGCCATTAACACCACACCCGCATAGACGAAGAATTATAATAAAAAAGGGAGCATATTGCTCCCTATTTTTTTAAATATCAAAAAATTTATATTTCATTGCATCAATACATTCAGCATTATCGTTAAATTCATTTTTAATTTCTATAGCATCTGCGTCATTGAGCCAATTAAAAGAAATTTTATCGTTAAAATCTTCTGCATAAAAGTAATTTATCCATAAAAATTCATTTGATATTAATTCTGCTTGATAATATTCGATTCCATATTGAATTTTTAATTTGTTTATCTTATTTATAAACCTATCTAGCGAAATTCTAAAGGTTCCGAAATTAAAACCCGGTTTATATAAACATCTCAAAATCTCAATAGTATTTGAAGAAGCTTGTTGTTCTTCAATAAACTCATGCAAGATGAGACCTTTAAATAGACTTGGATTAAAATTACATGAAGCTATCTCATCAAATCCATTTTCACTTAATTGGTTTATAACATCATTGAAAATATCATTAGTTGTATTATTCCTTATGCTTATTTTAAATTTCTCTATAGCAACATTTTCAGGAAAAAAAACTTTTAAAGAATATAAAGATTTATTTTGAAAAATACTCTGTTTAATAAAATCTGATAAAAATGACTCAAGCTTTAATAATGAATATCCATCATTCAGGCTGCAGTCAAAAAAATAATTTGAAAAAGAATAATCGGGAATAATTAATTCGTTGATTTCAATATTCTCATTCACGTCTCTTGAACATGAAGAAAGAACGATTGCTATTATAATTATAAAAATATTTTTCATATGTTTTAACTTGATTATTATCTATTATAAATGTCAAAATTAATGAAATATTATTATTAAAGTTCTATTCTTTATAATTTAAATCACTAAGTATAAATGATGCTGCCACTTGAGACATTTCTTTAGTGCTATGATCCAACCCCTCAACAAGCTTGTATCTCCATCTAAAAGGAACATTAAATCTATCGCCTATAGCAATTAAATTTTTAAAATATGCATCCCCTCTCTCTAATCTATGCATTCCTTGTTTCTTAGCTCCTCTGCTCTTATTTAAACTAGAATCATTTGGATTATTATCTTCAGACCCAAGTAAAAATAATACTTCTTGTGACAACAACCATTCAATTCTTCCTTGCTCTGGGGTCATATTTTTAATTCCATAAGGAAATTTTTCATCATTTATAAAGGTATACCAACCTGCGCTTCCAATTGCAGCTTTTTCTATTGCCTTATCATCTCCATACAATAAATACCTATGAATAAATTGTGAGCCTCCAGAAAAACCAAACATTAAATAATTATCATTTTTCAAACTATATTTGTTTTTAAAAAAAATAAAAAATTTTACTATTGAGTTGCCTAGCCATTGACTCTTATCGTTTATGATTCTTCCAGAAAATGTTGCCATACCTAATGTCTGATAGTAAGGAAAATTTTCTTTGGTAAAATGAGGAGCTACTAATATTACATTTTTATTCTTAGCAAGATCTACCCAATAACTTAAATTTCTTTTAGCATTTCTTGAGCCGCCATGAATTATAAACAAAACCCTAGTATCTGTATTTATTTCTTTTGGTAACTTATAAAAAAGTTCTACATCTGGTTTATTCCATGACGCATATGTTAATTGTTGAACTTCGCTGGATTTAACTAAAATAGAAAAAGAAACTATTAGAGAAAATACGAATAATTGAATAACTTTCATAAACTTTATTTTAGCAATGAAAATTGATTATTAGGTTAAAATATAACAACTAAATTTTCTCTATAACAATTGAATACATACCTAGACATAGTAAAGAAAATTCATAATTCACCATATAAACTTACTTTTGTTTCAAGTGGTGGAGGCACGAATGCAATCTCATCTTTTTTAGAAGTTCCAGGAGCAAGCAATACAATCCTAGAATCATATATACCTTATTCTAAAGAATCTATGGATAAGTTTTTAAATAAACAACCTGATCATTACTGCTCACTAGAAACATGTCTTAGTATGGCAGCGAATGCATATAAAAAATCTAAAGAAATTAATAATGTATCAAAATCTAAACATCTTTTGGGTGTAGCTATTACAGCAAATCTTAAAACTACCTATAAAAAAAAGGGTGAGCATAAGTTTTTTATAGTTATACAAGCATATGACTATACTAAATATCTTGAGTGTTTTTTAGAAAAAGGTACAAGAACAAGAGAACAAGAAGAAGAATTAATAACATCATATGCTATAAGCCTTATTGCTGAATCCTGTGGGTTTAAATTTGATTTACCAATTCATAACGAACAAATAAAAATAAAAACAATAAAAGCTAAAAAACCATGGAAAAAATTATTTAACAATAAAGTTGGTTTTATAACTAATAATCAAAATAAACCCGAGTTAATATTTCCTGGTTCTTTTAACCCTCTTCATGAAGGACATATTAAAATGAAAGAGTTGGCTGAAAAAAAAACCGGAATGCATACAACTTTTGAAATATGTGCCAATAATGCAGACAAGCCTCCTTTAACTTTTTATGAATTTAAAAAAACTATAGAACAATTTCAAGATAATGAAAGTTGGATGCTAACATCAGCAGGCAGATTTAGTGAAAAAGCTAAAATGTTCCCAAATTCAGTTTTTATCATTGGGGCTGATACCTTAATGAGAGTATTTGATGAAAAATTCTATCAAAGTTATAAAGATATGATGAATCATATTGAAAGATTTAATGATCATAATATTAATTTTTTAGTTTTTGGTAGAAAAGTAGCTAATAAGTTCATCTGTTTAGATGACATCAAAATACCAGAAATTATTAAAGATAGATGTACAGGTTTTGATGAAACAATATTTAGAGATGATATATCTTCAACTAAATTAAGATTAACTGAGAATTAATTATGAGGCGGGAGTTTTGCCTCAACAAACCATTCATGAACTCTTTTTACAGGATTGAACTTTTTCAATCTCATTTTTTTATTTTCAAGAGTGAATTTCCTAGTTTTAATAGCAGTATAGTGATAAGTGTGACTGTCTCTAGTCTCATCTTCTGGAATTAAGTAAACTTTAGTTTGTTTTTTGTCTGCCATTATGGAATGTGATTATACAGAAACTATTATTAAAAAAAAGAGGGCCTAAGCCCTCTTTTAACCATTTTAATATAAATTAGAACTTATATCTAAATCCTAATCTATGAATTGGTCCATGATCTTGAGATAGAAATAACATTTCTTTATTTCTTGCATATAATCTTGTAGGTTCATCATTAAGATTCTGAACTTCAAAGAAAACAACTGCATCTTCTAGAAGGTTATAAGCCAAAGATAGATCCCATTGGTTTCTTTCCTCAACATAAAGTGGTTGATTATAATTACCAAAACCTGCAACTGTTTCTCCTCTTGTATTCAGAGCAATTCTTGCAGTAAGTTTGTCATCCTCGTAGAAAAGTGAGAAATTACTAGAATCGCCTAAACCAGGTAATATAAATTGACGACCTATTTCATTTCTATCAATATCAACATCACCACCTGTTACAAGCGTGGCATTAATTTGAGTACCAAAACCTGAATCTCCAAAAAGATGCTGAAGAACGATTTCAAAACCATCAACCGAGCCAGACTCTAAATTAAGAGGTCTGGTTATTTCAAAGATAGCTAAAGGATCTGAACTGGTTCCATCTATATAGCCAGGTTCACATCTCCACCATCCATCATAATCACATTGCCCATACGGAAATCCATTAGTTACATCAACACCTCTAGACATTGCAACTGCAACCCATCCCATATGCTGGTATAAATTCATCCATCCTTGAGACCATAGTGCTTGTTGAGAAACACAATCTGCAGAACCCCATTCACCTGGAAATCCAGGATCAGGTCTACCTGCTTGATCCCATGATTGCACACATGCTTGAGCATATGCACCAATTTCTCCAGTTGCGGGATTAGTTAAAGAATCGATAATCCCAGTGGAGACATCTGAACTAATAAAATTATCAATATCCTTTTTAAAATAATTTATTGAAAAATAACTACCTTCATCATAATAATACTCATAAGCAATATCTAAATTTTCTGACTCTAAAGGCTCTAAACCTGGATTACCGCCTGATGCTGTTGGTATTAGGTAATCTCTATTACCGAACTGAAATGAGCTTCTTAAATCTTGTAAAGATGGTCTACCCATGGACTTACCATAACTAAGCCTTAACACTTGATCATCTGTTATTTCATAAGCCATTGCTAGTTGAGGTAGAACCATGTCATTAGAACCAGACCTAGCTGCTGCAACTTCACCACCATTTGGATAAATTAATCCATTGATCATATCCCATCTAATAACAGAAGGAGTTGCCTCTAAGGCTGTTGAAGTTGTGTCTGATTCTTCATACCTAACACCAGCAACAACATTAAGAGGTCTATCATTAATAGTAAATTCCATATTCACTTGAACAAATACAGCATCAAGTGTCTCTTCAACTTTATCATTAACATCTATAGAGCCAGCAGTAATTGCTCCAAAATTATCTACCCACTCTTTTAATGCAGCTGGTTTATTAATATCAAAATAATATCCAGTATATTTGTCAGGTGATGTTTCTTTACCAAATGCTTTCATAAAACCCATTAAAGATTTTTTAGAAAAAATTGATGAGCTTACTGCAGTACCTGGAGTTGCATTATTAATTTCTTCCATTCTTATATCGTTAAATTCTGAATCTACTCTTGAGAAACCAAATTCAACTGATTTAACAGATTCGCTAATAATGCCATCTAAATTTTCCCATGTACCTTTTAATTGCAACTGCTCCATTTGATTTTCTTTATATGCATCTCTGAAATAAAGAGAGCCATAAGTGTAGTCATCTGCAGTAAATGTTCTGTTATATGAAAATGTATTAATTCCTGATGCTCCACCATTAAAACTACTTATAGTTGCTGTTGCAGGAGCTACAAAACCTAGTTCATTAGGTAATTCTGTTCCTGTTTTCTCAGCAGATGAATCATGGTAATCAAAAACAAAGCTTAGATTATCTGAGTAATTCCAATCTAAATTAATACCAATTGATGCATTTTCATTTTCTGTATCGCCCCATATTAATTGATGGTCATAACCTCTATCACCAACAACAACATCAGTATAAACACCATTTTGATTGATTATAGCTTGTTGAGTAGTCCACCCACCTAACCAAGATCCGAACATTTGCCCTTTTGAACTAAATTCAACTTTTGAAAATGTATAGTCAACGGTTGCCATTAAATCATCAGAAAAAGCATACTGCATTGTTAACTGAGCATTAGTTCTTTCTCTATCATTTTCTTTTATTTGATAAGCTGATGGTTCTTGATAAAAAGTTCTATTGTCTGTTCTTATATTATTATTAGTGACTCCTGTAGCAGTTTTATCTACTCTAGAATATCCTTCAATAGCTGCTAAATCTTCAACAGTTATCCAATTAGACTCTCTAGTGCCTTCTTCCACGTTATTCCTATCTTGAAATGAACCTGATATTGCAAAACCAAATTTCCCAAAATTTGAGCTATGAACAAAATTAAACTCAGGCTTTAAGCTATCATCGCTAGTTGAGTCGTTGAGCATATCAAATGAAAAAGAATTCAAAGAACCATTTATTGCAAGTGGTTTTGTTGTAACCATATTAATAGTTGAACCAATACCGCCAGAAGGAAGTGAACTATTTGTAGATTTATAAATTTCAACAGCTGCAACACCATGAGAAGATATGTCACCAAAATTAAACGATCTTCCGCCTCCCCATTGGCCAGGAACAGTTGGCATTTGACGACCATTTAGAGTAACTAAGTTTAATTCAGGCCCAAACCCTCTAACTGCAACCCCTTCACCCTCAACATTATTTCTGTCAATTCCAACACCTACAACTCTAGCTAATGATTCAGCAAGATTATTATCAGGAAATTTACCAAAATCTTCAGCTGTTATAGCATCAACAACTCCAACATTGCTTCTTTTGATATCAATTGCACTTATTAGACTTTGTTTGATTCCAGTTACAACCACCTCTTCAACTTCATTTGTTGTCTCATTATCCTGAGCTGAAATAAGCACAGAAAAAGGTAGCATTAATAATAATGATAATATAGTTTTATACACGATTTCCCCTTTTTTTATATGTAGATAAGATGCTTATTAAACTATTCTAGAATAGCCTATGTCAAGAGCTAATTTTCTTTAAAACATTAAAATTTCCATAAAGGGGTGTCTTCTCTTTAGTGATTACACCAATTGATATCATTTTTAACATTTCTTGATGTGTCTTATTTTTATTTTCTATGAAAATATTTTTAAATTCCTCTTTATTTATATCTTTATAAATAGTTCTCATTAAACTTCCTGCTAGTAAAATTCCATCTCCTGGAATATAAGTTAAAGCTAAATCTGATAAAGTTTCACTAAGAGATCTAATAAAACCTTCTATAACCTCAACTGCTAACTCATCTTTATCTTTATATTTTTGATAAACGTCTTCTGATGTTGTTTTTATATTTGTTTTCAAATCATAAATTGAAGATATCGCAGAACCAGACACTAAATCTTCTAAGATTAATGTTTTATCAGCTTTAATATTATAATTTCTTTCTAAAAATAAATTTGAATTTGTTGTATTCCCAACTTCAGTAGGTAAAACCACTTTATTTCCAATAGATAATGATGCGCCCAATCCAGTACCTGGACCCAAAAATAACCTGGTATCATTAAATTTTAGGCCTGGCTTAATTAATTCGATATCATTTGAGATATAGTCATAACTATGTGCAATAGCCTCCCAATCATTTAATAAAATACATTCTTGTAAGTTATATTTTTTTTTAATCTTATCCCCGTCAAAAGTATAACTTCTATTGGTCATGGTTATACTATTGTTTATTTTTGGTCCAGCAATTGAAATTATAAGAATACTTATATTATTCTCATCTATTATTCTTTGAATAAACCCTTCAAATTCTTTAGCTTTGAATGGCTGCTTATTTATTTCAGATATGTCATCATCGATAGAGTTTGCAAATGCATAACGCATATTAGTCCCACCAACATCAACAAGAAATGCTTTATTCATTTTTATCTTTATAGTTCAATCCATATCCATAATGAAATAAAGGAGAATAATCAGAATCGTTTTTATTTAAAGGATTATTTGAATCTTTACTTGGCCATGAGAAAGATAATTGGCCAATAAAATCATAATTTAAAGTGCCATCTATATTGCTAAAAATAACATCGTTTATGCCCTCCACAGCAGTTCCAGGCAGCCATATAGAAACAAATGCATCTGAATAATCAAGCTCTTGATCAACAATCATTGGTCTTCCTGAGATAAACATCGAAATTAATGGTATGTCTTTTTTTTGAAACCTTTTCATTATTCTTAAAATCTCTTCATTATTTTTTGAAAAGTTAAGATCCTTTAGATCTCCTTCACCTTCAGCATAAGGAGTCTCTCCATAAACAAAAATTATATAATCTGGCTCATTTTTATAAGAACCATTTTCAGAATACTCAACATCACCCCCGAGGCTCAAAATATGATTTGAGAGAGAGTCGAAAATACTATTAGTATTAGGGAAATCATCATTAGATATATTTGTGCCTTCCCATGACTGACCCTGCCAAGTTATTGTCCAGCCTCCCATTTGGTTTTCTATATGTCGTGACATGTCTCCAATAACTAAAAATTTCTTTGATGGATTCATTGGTAAAGAATTATTATTTTTAAGTAAGACGACTGATTCTCTAACAGCTTGTCTTGCTAAAGATCTGTGATTTTTATTACTAAGAAAATTATTTTGATAATTATGAGGAACTCTTTTATCAAAAAGACCTAGATGGTCTTTTACATTTAGAATTCTATATACAGCATCATTTAATCTTTCAATTGGAATTATCCCGGTTTTTACCTGGTCTAACGTATTCCAATATAAAGCCTTCCACTCAGTAGGCACCATATATATATCTACGCCAGCAATTAGAGCTTCAGGACAATTATTATCTTCGCAACCAGGTATTTGACCATGTCCATTCCAGTCACCTACTACAAAACCATTAAATTCCATTTGTGATTTTAAAACATCTGTAAGTAAATATTTATTGCCATGCATTTTTATTCCATTCCAAGAATTAAAACTTGCCATTATTGATAAAACACATGAATTAATTGCATCATAGTAAGGACTTCCATGTATTTCCTTCAGTGACAATTCATTCATGATAGTATCTCCTTGATCTATCCCGTTTTCTGTTCCACCATCACCTAGAAAATGTTTTGCTGTAGCTAAAATATGATTATTATCTAGAAACTCATCTCCATATCCCTGCAAACCAATAATAAAATTTTTACCAAGCTCAGATACTAAATCAGTATTTTCTGAGTAACCTTCATAAGCCCTTCCCCATAAATCATTTTTTGGAACAGCAATTGTAGGTGCGAATGTCCAAACTATTCCTGTAGATGCAACTTCTTTAGCAACAGCGCTCCCAATTTCTTTTACTAATAGTGTATTTCTAGTAGCTCCTAATCCTATATTATGAGGAAAAATTGTTGCTCCAATTACATTATTATGACCATGAACAGCATCTGTTCCCCATAAAATAGGTATTCTAATTTCATTTACTATAGGCGATACATCAAAGTAACCTTTACTTAAAGTCTTCCAATCTTCTATTGAGCTATTTTTATTTTGATTTGGAAAACCACCACCGCCATTTAATACAGTTCCAAACTGATATTGTTTAACCTCCTCAATAGTAATATTATTAATTTCAGGCATTATTATTTGTCCAACTTTTTGCTCTAAAGTCATTTTGCTAATTAAAGAATTTATAAAATTTGAATTATTTGGTAACTCACAGTTATTTGAACTAGCCCAATCAACTTCAGCGGTTATGAAACTATTAAAAAATACTAATAAAAAAAATTTTTTCATACGCCTTACCCTAAAGTTACGTATATTAAGGTCAATATACTTACAATAATTAATGAATTTATATTAAAAGTTTTGGTTGTAGAAAAATCAATTTCAGCGAGATCAATGGCTTTCTCTTGATCAAAATAACCTTGGGAAAGAGAAGTTAAATAACAACCTAGGCCAGACGCAAAGAAAACAGCTCCCATTCTATGAATATAGGGGAATTCTGGAAAAAATCCCTGAATAAAAATAGACATAAAAACAGAAAGTATTGCAGCAACTAATACGGATAAAGTTGTAGCTTTTTTCCAAAATAAAGCAACCAGAAATATTACTAATATGCCAGGCGTAAATAAACCAGTAAAGTTTTGAATATATTGAAATATCTGATCTGAATTTCCAAGTATTGGTTTTGCCATTACAAGCGCAATTAGCATTGATACGACTACTGCCGTTCTTCCAATAAAAATTAATGATCGCTGTGATATTTCATTCTTTGAAAAAGACCTGCAAATATCCATTGTAAATATTGTACTTATGCTGTTAGTCATTGAAGCAAGAGATGAAACAATTGCTGCAATTAAAGCTGCAAATGTTAGTCCAAGTAAACCACTTGGCAATAATTCAATCATCATTGTTGGGTATGCTTGATCAGTTTTTTCAAGAACTGGAAATAACATTGCTGCACATATTCCTGGAAGAACAATAACTAATGGCATTAGAAGTTTTAAATAAGCAGCAAACATTACTCCTTTTTGAGCTTCTTTAAGTGATTTTGCACCAAGTGCTCTTTGAGTAATATATTGATTGAATCCCCAATAAGCAAAATGCCCTATCCAAACACCAGCTCCAATTAGTATCCATATGCCTGGTAAATTATTATATGAAGGATTGTCAGAGGATAAAATCATGTCAAATTTTTCAGGCATTTGTTGATAAACTTGAATAATACCTTCTGTGATATAACCATTACCAATTTTTGTTAAGGCAATATATGAAACCGCTAAACCACCAAATATTAATAGAACAACCTGAACTATATCTGTCATAGCTACTGCTTTTAACCCGCCTGATAATGAGTATGCAAGAGATAAGATTGCTAATAAAATCATCCCATTAACTAGTGATAAGCCGGTTAGTGTATTAATCGCTATTGAGCCTAGCCAAAGTACAGCTGTTAAATTTACAAAAATATATACCGTCAACCAAAAAAAAGATAAAACTAAACTAACTCTTTTATCAAACCTCTGTTCTAAGAATTGAGGCATTGTATAAATTTTCTTCTCTAAAAAAAGTGGTAAGAAATATTTCGCCATAACAATAAGAGCTATTGCAGCGGTTAATTCCCATACTGCAATTGCCATACCCACGACAAAACCCTGCCCTGACATGCCAATAATTTGTTCAGCAGAAATATTAGCAGCAATCAATGAAGCTCCAATTGCCCACCATGGTAATGACCTACCAGCTAAAAAATAATCTTCTGCGCTCCTTTCATGACCGGCCTTTTTTCTTGAAACATATGTAGCCAATGAAATAATACTTACACAATAAATAACAATAATTATCCAATCTAACGAAGTAAACATATATTTCTCTGAAATTTAAAAAGGCATATTGTAACAATATTTAAGTATATTTAAGACAAAAAAAAACAGAGGCATGCTCTGTTTCTTTAAATCGAGGTCCTTAGGGGTCTAAAGTGAGATTTTCTTTAGCTCCTTGGATCCTTTCTCTTGGATCCTTGGTGGATCTGCAAGCTATTTTTTCTCATCGACTCTTGCAAATGCTTTCACCCTTTGGTCTCTTCTTCTGGCTTCTCTCTAGAACTTCTGTCTGCAGTTAGCTTCTAGTCGGTT
>MDSV01229076.1_pt1 | contig 14895 bp, 15 predicted proteins | sample 810851 | NCBI WGS metagenome assembly MDSV01 (sample SAMN05326640, study PRJNA326480) | marine metagenome | isolation source: seawater | place: Atlantic Ocean: North East | collected 2012 | reverse complement strand
CTTTCTACCCGCTCCAGGGCGGTGTCAATGTCGGCGTCCACGCCGACCAAGCTGCGCAGGGCTTTCAGGGCCCGCTCAATCTGGCCTATGGCGCTGGCGTCGTCGCGACCCAGAGCATGCGCCGCACCTTCGAGCCCTTGCTTCAAGTCCGACGCCCGGCTCAAGGTCTTAAGAGACGCTTCCAACTCAAGCCAATCCAACGCGTCCAAGTTCAACGCTTCGAGCTCAGTGCGTTGGTGCTTCAGGTAGGGCACGTCGCCATGAGGCGCCTTGGACAAAGCATCGAGCTTCTTCCATGCCGCCGCCTTGGCTACCCATCCGCTGTGCGCGGATTGATAAGCTTGGACCACGCTGTGGTGGCCGCCGACTTGGTCCAACAAATGGCACAGCGCCTCCCGTTCTAGGGACACCCCCAAGTCGTGCTGTTGGTGGATGTCTACCAACTGTTCCCCAAGCGATTTGAGTTGGGATACGCTGGCCTGGGCGTCGTTCACAAACACGCGAGAGCGTCCGTTTTTTAGGACTTCACGACGGATGCTGAGGCGAGGGGTGGCGGGCAAATCTTGTTCAAGCAGCCAGCCCTCTAAGTGAGGGGCGCTGAACCAACCTTCCACCACAGCTCGGTCGGACGACAGGCCTACACTTGCAGTGTCTGCTCGCTCGCCGAGCAACAGCCCCAAGGCACCCAACAAAATGCTCTTGCCCGAACCGGTTTCCCCGGTGAAGACGTGGAACCCTTCGTCGAGGTTGAGTTCCACTTCCGTGATGAGGGCGTGGTTTCGGATGAGAATCCGTCGCAGCATCACCCCAAATTCTGGTCGTAGGACTGGATGTTTCCTGGGTCGAGCTGCTTCAATATGGGAAGCAGGCGGCCGCGTTCAGCATCGGGTGCAGGACTGAAGATGTTGATGATCTCGTCGCTCTTGGACAAAAAGAACACTTGGATGTTGTACGAGCCTGGGCGAATCCGGTTCGTTGAACGCATGTCAATCAACGATTCTGCAATGGTCAACCGGCCGCCCTCAATGTCCTGGAACAACACGTCCAACCCCTTGCGATGGTAGTTGTACAGACAAGTACGTACAGGGCGAAAGGTCTGGCTGAGGTGGTTCTCCACGAGCCAGTAGCGGTTTTGCTTGCCTTGAGAAGCCTTCCAGCCTCGCTCGCCGGCGTTTTGGGCGTTGGCCACGATGGCCTGCGCTTGCAAAAAGTGTGGGGTCCCGCCCTCCAGGCTGAAGGTGTCGTAATCCATTCCCAACATCATGTAGGCGTAATAGGCCAAGAGGGAACTCAGGTTGTCGCGGTGTTGGCCCGGGTTGAACAGGATGGTGCTGTTGTCCAACCACTCAAATTGTATGTCACCATCGTTCACCAGCAGCACCGGGGTATTGTAGTCGGAGTTGAACACAGGTCGGCTGCTCTGGACCTGCATGCTTCCCTTAAATACGGTTGATCCAATAGCTTCACTGACAGTTAGTTGAAGTGTGCATTCAATCCGCTCTTCAAATTCGAAATTGTCGTTGGTCCATCGCCGTCCGTTCATGAATTCTCGGATGCCGTCTTCCAGCGCGTCGAACCTGCTGACATCGACGTTGCTGATTTGAGGTGCAATCACATTGACGGTGCAATTGAGTTCCTGAGCTCGACCCGCGGTCGACGCCACAACTGAAGCAAAGCAGGCCACTGCCAGGCGCATGGCTTTGGAGATCCAGAAACGAAGTGGATGGCTGGTGGTCGGAATCATGCAATCAAAGTTGTACGCCAAAGGTCAACGAGTTTTTGGGCAAGTTCGTCTTTCGCCTGCAAATCAAATTTCAGCGCTTGTCCATCCTTGTTGAGCACAGTCACCTTGTTGGTGTCCACGGCGAACCCAGCCCCGTTGTCTTGCAATGTGTTGAGCACGATGGCATCCAGATTCTTCCGCACCAACTTGTCTTTGGCACTGTCCAAGCCTTCGTCCGTCTCCAGGGCAAACCCCACAAGGCGCTGCGCATCGGATTTAGATTGCCCCATGCCGTGCAAGATGTCGGGGTTCTCTTCAAGCGTGATGGCTTCTGGCATGTTCGCCCTGTGCCATTTTGAGTCGGAAGTTAGGGTCGGCCTGAAGTCGGCCACGGCTGCGCAGGCCACACCCATGTCCATGTCTGCCCAACACGTTTGCACTGCATTGTTCATCTCCACGGCCGTGGAGACATCGATACGCCTGTGCACACGTTCAGGGGTTGCCAAGGAAACCGGGCCTGCGACAAGCGTCACCAAGGCGCCTTGGTCGGCGAAGGCGGAAGCCAGGGCGAAGCCCATTTTGCCGCTGCTTCGGTTGCCCAAGAAGCGCACGGCGTCGAGCGGTTCTTGGGTGGGGCCGGCGGTGATGAGCACCCGTTTGTGCGACCAGGGCAAAGTCCTTTGGAAATGTGCTTCTACTTGGTCGGCGATGTCCTTAGGCTCCGCCATGCGTCCTTTGCCCACCAGCCCACTGGCCAAGGGGCCGGTGCCGGGGTCAATGATGTCGACGCCCCGGGATTCCAAGATCCGCAGGTTGTCTTGGGTGGAAGCATGCGTGAACATGTCCAAATCCATCGCCGGGGCCACGGCCACAGGACATCGCGCGCTGAGGAGCACGGCTTGAAGAAGGTTTTCACACTGGCCATGAACCATGGCTGAGAGCGTGTTTGCGGTGGCTGGGGCCACAACGATCAGATCTCCCCAAACCCCCAGTTCCACATGGTTGGTCCACACGCCGGCGTGCTCGTCTTCAGTGAAATCGGAATGCACCGGCCTGTCGATGAGCGTGGCCAGCGTGAGCGGGGTGATGAACTCAGTGGCTCCTGCCGTCATCACGACGCGCACCTCCGCGCCTCGGCGCTTCAACTCGCGGGCCAGCACTGCGCTCTTGTAAGCCGCAATGCTGCCTGTGATGCCCAGGACAATGCGTCTTTCAGAAAGGGGGGGAGAGGCCAGTTCCATGGCCGTCTTTATTTAGGCGTCGAGCTCGTTGGTGCCTGAGTCAGCCTCTTCTTCGTTGGCGATTTGCAAGGACTCGTCTTGGAGCTCCTTCACCGCGATGCTGTGTGGCTTGGGCAAGCGCTCGTAAAACTTCGAAATCTCGATTTGCTCCCGGTTCTCGAAAACCTCTTCCAAAGAATCGGTGGGAATCACGAACTCCTCCAACTTGTCGGCCAACTCCTTTTTCAAACTCAATGCCACTTGATTGCTTCGCTTGGACAAGGCGACGATCGTCTCGAAGATGTTGCCTGTGCCGTGCGTTTCCAAGTTATGGATGTCACGGGTTTCCGTGGTGCGTTCTGCTTTGATGCTCTTGAAGTTGGTGCTCATGCGTCAGCGATTCGGGTCGGAGTTCTGTGAATTCACATCCAAGTCTGCGATGGCAGCCACGCTGTTGTCGTAAAGACGTTGCGCTCGGGGCATCCATTCGCTTTCTGGGAAGCGGGAGGCAAAGGTATGAAAAGCTTGAATAGCGTCGTTGTAGCGCTCCAGCTTTCTGCGTTCCGTGCTCAATTCGGCATATTGAAAGTGGCTGTCGATGGTTAAAAACTGCAGCTCCTCCTGGAACGCCGAGCCGGGATAGTCTGCCATGGCGTGTGCCATGGCGATGGTGGCGCTCTTGAAATTGCCTGTCGTGTGGTAAATGCGTGCGCTCTCAAAGGACTTACGCTCGAGCTTCAACCGCAGGTTGTCCACCATGGCTTGGCTGCTGTCACGCATTGCGCTTGATGGGTGGCGGTCCATGAACAGTTGCAGCTCGTCGATGGCGCTCCGGGTGTCGGTTTGATCCAACGTGGCTTCAGGAGAGAGGAAGTATGAACAAAGCGCGGCCCGAAACATGCCTTCTTCCACACGAGTGTCGTTGGGGAAGGTCTTCACAAACGTCTGGAAGTAATAACGGCTCAGGTAGAAGTCGTTGACACAGTCATGGGTAAGCGCTCTGTTCCAGTGAATGTCGGGTGCGCGCTCAGTCCCTCTGCTCAGCTGCATCAACTCATCAAAGAGTGGGAGAGCCTTGAAGCAATCCCCAGAGTCGAGCGCTGCCTGGGCAAATTCCAATTTCTCATCCACAGATCCCGACTTCAAAATTTGGTTGTAGTCCGAGCACTGGGTGAGCCCGATCCCCGCCGCGCAAGCCAGCGTTGCCAGTAATATGCGATCAAACCGTATGGAAGCCATGTCGGCGAAAGTACAACGCGTGCACCGAGCATTGGTGAAAACATTGTGAACGAGTTCTCGTGCCCTTGGTTGAACTCAATACGTTTAGACTACGTATTTTCGCACCTTCTAAATCTTTGATTTTTGGACATTTTTGATCGAATTCGTCAGGAGCGTGGCCCATTGGGACAGCACGCCCGCGACAGCCACGGTTACTTTACTTTTCCCAAGTTGGAAGGTGAGATCAGCAACCGCATGACTTTCCGAGGAAAGGACCTTCTTGTGTGGAGCATCAACAACTACCTGGGCCTTGCCAACCACCCTGAGATCCGCAAAGTGGACGCCGATGCGGCCGCCGAGTGGGGCATGGGATACCCCATGGGAGCTCGCATGATGTCGGGCCAAACCTCCCAACATGAAGCCCTCGAGCAAGAGCTCGCCGACTTCATGCAAAAGGAGGACGCCTTCTTGCTCAACTTTGGCTACCAGGGTTGCCAATCCGCCATCGAGGCGTTGGTGTCCCGCCACGACGTGATCGTGTACGACAGCGAATCGCATGCGTGCATGGTGGATGGCGTGCGATTGCACCAAGGCAAGCGCTTTGTGTTCCAGCACAACGACATGGAGAGCTTTGAGAAGCAACTCGTGCGTGCCAAGAAGCTCACCGACCAAACAGGCGGGGGCATCCTCGTTGTGACAGAAGGTGTATTTGGCATGGCTGGGGACCAAGGCAAGCTCGCAGAAATCTGCAAGTACAAGGAGGAATACAATTTCCGGTTGTTTGTGGACGACGCCCACGGATTCGGCACAGTGGGTGAGAACGGCCGCGGTGCGGGCGACCACCAGGGATGCCACGACCAGATCGACGTGTATTTCGGGACCTTTGCCAAAGCCATGGCCACCATTGGGGCATTTGTGGCAGGTGACGAGGACGTGATTGAGTACCTCCGCTACAACATGAGATCTCAGACCTTCGCCAAGTCGTTGCCCATGCCACTCGTCGTGGGCGCGCGGAAGCGTTTGGAAATGTTGCGCAGCCAGCCTGAGCACAAGGACAACTTGTGGAAGATTGCAACAGCCCTCCAGGAAGGATTGCGCGCCGAGGGCTTCGACCTCGGGGTGACCAATTCATGCGTGACACCGGTGTTCTTGCACGGTGGCCTAGGCGAGGCGACCAACCTCACCCTTGACCTCCGTGAGAACTACGGCATCTTCTGTTCCATCGTGGTGTATCCGGTTGTTCCCAAGGACACCATCATGCTGCGTTTGATTCCCACTGCAATTCACACGTTGGACGATGTTCAATACACCATTGAGACGTTCACGAAGGTGAAGGACAAACTCTTCGCTGGAGAATACAAGAGCGAGAAGATCGCTTCTTGGGCGTAACCTTCGCGTTCGCTCATGCGCGTTTTCATTGAGTTGGCCTACGACGGCACCCGGTACCACGGGTGGCAGCGCCAGTCCCAATCCATCACCGTTCAGGCGGTGCTGGAGGACACCATGGCCCGCCTCTTTGGCGCTCCTTGTCCGGTCATGGGGTGTGGACGCACCGACGCCGGCGTGCACGCCAGCTACTTCGTGGCTCATGCGGAGATGCCGGATGGCGCCCTAGGCGGACGGGTGTCTGATTGGGAAGAAGCTGCGATGAAGCTCAATGGCATGTTGCCTCACGACATTGGCATCTTCGCCATCCACGACGTGGGTCCCAAAGCACACGCCCGCTTCGATGCCACTGAGCGCGGATACTGTTACTTGATCCACACGCAGAAAGACCCCTTCCTGGAAGGTCGTTCCACCCGGGTGCACGGCATCCTCAATGTGGACGCAATGCAGGACGCGGCAGCGCACCTGGTCCAAAAAGGGGACTTCGCTTCTTTTTGCAAGGCAGGGCCAGATCGAGGCACGACGCTTTGCGACGTGCGGGAGGCCCGTTGGGAAGTGCTAGGCAGTGACAGGCTGGCGTTTTACATCACCGCCGACCGTTTCTTGAGGAACATGGTCCGAGCCACGGTGGGCACCTTGATTGATGTCGGGAAGGGCAAGCGAAGGCCAGGGGATGTGCCGGCCATTTTGGCGGCGAAGGACCGAAGCGCTGCAGGAAAGAGCGTGCTGGGATGTGGCTTGTACCTTAACCACGTGACGTACCCCACGGGCATCTTCAGCCCGAAGGCCACAGGGTATCTTTGACCCATGGTGGAATCCTCCAAGGCGGGCAAGGTGTTTGACTGGGATACGGCCCGCCAAATTTTGGGCGAAGTTCGCCCGCACCGCCGCCGTTTCATCTGGACCGGTGTCATGGTGGTTCTTTTGTCAAGCCTGGTGTGGATTCGGCCGGCGTTGATCCGCGAAGCCGTGGATGTGCACATCGCTGCAGGTGACATGCAGGGACTCTTGAACGTGTTCCTGATGGTGGTGGCGGTCTTGCTTGTGGAGGCCCTGGTGCAGTACCGGGTCACATTTTTGGCCAATTGGGTGGCGCAAAGTGTGAGTTTGGACTTGCGCGCCAAGCTGTACCGCCATGTGTCCCGCTTCCCCTTGAAGTACTTCGACAAAACACCCGTGGGCACGCTTGTGACCCGACATGTGAGTGACATTGACGGGGTGGCCAACGTGTTCAGCAACGGCATCCTCAACGCCGTCGGCGACTTGCTTTCCTTGATGGTGGTCATGGGCGCCATGCTCTACATCGATGCGTCGCTCACTTTGATTGTGCTCCTGCCGATTCCTGTTCTTCTCGCGGCCACGCGGGTGTTTCAGCGACACATCAAGAGCGCGTTTGTGGACGTGCGCAATCGGGTGTCCCAGATCAACGAATTCGTCCAAGAGCACGTGACGGGCATGCACATTGTCCAGGCCTTCAACCGCCAAGATTCCGAGGCTCGGGCCTTCGCTGACATCAACGCCGCCCACCGTGACGCCAACATCCGGTCGATTTGGGCGTTCAGTGTGTTTTTTCCGGTGGTGGAATTGCTGAGTGCCACGAGCGTGGGCTTGTTGCTTTGGCTGGGCACTGGTCAAGTTGTGCGCGACACTTTGACCTTGGGGGTGGTCCTGCAGTTCATCTTGTACGTCTTCATGCTTTACCGTCCGATTCGCCAGCTGGCCGACCGGTTCAATGTTTTGCAAATGGGGATTGTGAACGCCGACCGCGTGTTCAAGTTGTTGGCCAAGGACGAATGTTTGGCACCCCCAAGTCATCCCCAGTCGCCGACGTGGAAAGGAGAGATTCGGTTTGAAGGAGTGTGGTTCGCTTATGTGGACAAAGAAGATGGGGAGCCCGATTGGGTGCTGCGTGACGTGAATCTGCACATCAGTCCTGGCGAGCGCGTGGCGTTTGTGGGTGCCACTGGTGCGGGAAAGAGCTCCATTGTCAACCTTATTTCCCGGCTGTACGAATTCCAACGGGGCAGGATCACGATGGACGGCGTGGACATCCGTGAAATCCCTCTTGAGGAGTTGCGTGCCAAGGTGGGTGTGGTGTTGCAAGATGTATTCCTGTTCAGTGGGTCGTTGCGCGAAAACATCCGTTTGCATGACGCGGACAAGGACGACGTCGCGATTTGGGACGCGATTGAGGCGGTCGGTGCCAAGCGTGTGGTGGACCGTCTGCCTTTGGGACTCGACCACGACGTCCGCGAACGCGGTGCCACGCTGAGCGTGGGGCAACGTCAATTGATTGCGTTCGTGCGCGCGTACCTCAACAACCCAGACATTCTAATTTTGGATGAGGCCACCTCAAGCATCGACAGCGAAAGTGAGCAGTGGATTCAGCGCGCCACCGAGGCGCTCTCCCAGGGCAGAACTTCACTACTGGTCGCCCACAGACTCAACACGGTGCGCGACGCCGACCGCATTGTGGTGCTTCAGAATGGCCAAATCGTCGAGCAAGGCACCCACACGGAGCTGGTGGCCCAAGGCAAGATTTACCACGGGCTTTTTGAAAAGCAGTTCCAGTCGATGAACCTCAAGTGAGCTGGGCGCTCACCACGCCTTGGACATCTTGTAGCCGGTTGCGGTCAGCCATGCCACGTGTGCGCCCTGTTGGTTGGTGACCTCGACGTCGACATGAGCGATGCGTCCACCGTCTGCCCTGGGGATGGCCCTGGCAGTGAGCACGTCGTCCACCTTCACAGGGGCCAAATGTTGGACGGTGCTGGTGATGCTGACGGCGTGCTGTCCTCGGGCGTTCACTGCAAAGGCAAGCGTGCTGTCGGCCAGTGCATACGTGATGGCGCCGTGGGCGATGCCAAACCCGTTGACCATGTCTTCCCGCACGGTCATGCGGCAACGGCACCGGCCTGGTCCGCTTTCTACGACCTCGAGGCCCAGCCACCGGCTGAAGGCGTCACGGTCCATCATTTGGGCCACAATGGGGTGCATGTCGGCGTTGCTCATGCACGGAAGGTAAGTGTCAGATGCACTTGAAATGCTCAAACGGTTCCAAGCAGTCGTTGCACTTGAAGTGGGCCTTGCAGGCGGTGCTGCCAAACGCAGACACCATGGTCGTTTGCCTAGACTTGCACAAGGGGCAAGGAACCACCTTGCCTTGCCCGGTCAAAAAGGCCCGGTCTGCGCTCTTGCCCTCGGGCGGTGCGATGCCATTGGCCTTCATTTTCTCGTGGGCGGACGGGAGCAACCAGTCGGTGGTCCAGGCTGGGCTCAAGACCACTTCAACACGTGCGTCCGTTTCGAGAGCCTGGACGGCTGTGGTGATGTCCTCGGCGATGACGTCGGTGGCGGGACACCCGGAATAGGTGGGGGTGATGGTGACCACAAGTTGGCCCTGGTCAACTCGCACACCACGGACCATGCCCATCTCTTCCACGGTGAGGTACGGCAGTTCAGGGTCGTTCACTGACCGGACTTGGACCCAGGCTTGGGCGATGCGCTCTTGGTCGGTCACCACTTGGCGTCGGGGTACGTCCGGGGAAGCACCTGCATCTCTGCGAGCATGTAGCTTAGGTGCTCGCTGTGCATGCCTTGCTTGCCCCCCTGATGCGTCCACCCTTTCTCTGGGACACGCAATGTTGCCCGCTTCAGACAGGCCGCGACCTTTTCGTGCCAGGAGCTCTCCAATTCTCGGAGATCGGGCATCAAGCCTGCCTCGGTGCATGCCGTGTCGACGTCGTCGGGCACGAAGAATTCTCCAGTGAAGGCCCAAAGGTGGTCGACGCTGTCTTGCACCTTATGCTGGCTTTCAGGGGTGCCGTCGCCGAGTCGGATGACCCATTGTGCGGCATGCTCCCAGTGGTAGTGCAGTTCCTTCACCGCTTTGGCGGCGATGCCGGCCACGTCCGAGTTCACGGTTTGATGCGCCAAGAACATGTATCTGTCCAGCGCGAAGGCACTGAAGAACATTTGACGCACCACCGTATCGCCAAAATGTCCGTTGGGTTGTTCGACAAGCAGGTGGTTCTGAAACTCCCTGTCAGATCGAAAATAGGCCAGGGCATCTTCATCGCGACCTTCGTTTTCCAACGTGCCGGCCAGTGTGAAGAAGTTGCGTGCTTGGCCAATCAGGTCGAGGGCGATGTTGGACAAGGCGATGTCCTCTTCCAGGATGGGGCCGTGACCGCACCAAGCCGACAGGCGCTGTCCCAGCACCAATGCATCGTCGCCCAACCGCAGGACGGCTGCAAAGTGTTGCGCTTTCGTCATGATTCACATGTTGTTGACCTCGTCGGGCAACTTGTAAAACGTGGGGTGACGGTACACCTTGTCGTTGGCGGGGTCAAACAAGACTTCTTTGTTGTCCGGGCTCGACGCGGTGATGGCTTCCGCAGGCACCACCCAAATGCTCACGCCCTCCTGGCGGCGCGTGTACACATCCCGCGCATTTTGAATGGCCATTTGTGCGTCGGCTGCGTGAAGCGACCCGGCATGCTTGTGTCCAAGGCCTTGGCGGCTTCGGATGAACACCTCCCACAGGGGCCACTCTTGCTTGGACTCACTCATGCCGCGTGGGTGGAGGTGTTGCCGTTCTTCTGGCGCGCAGCTTCTTTGGTGGCGTACGCGTTCGCAGCGTCGCGCACCCAGGCGCCGTCGTCATAAGCTTTCACCCGGGCGCCAAGGCGTTCCTTGTTGCAGGGGCCGTTGCCCTTGATGACGTTGTAGAATTCGTCCCAAGCGATGGCGCCGAAGTCGTAGTGCCCGCGCTCCTCGTTCCATTTGAGGTCAGGATCGGGGAGGGTGAGTCCCAGCAATTCGGCTTGAGGCACAGTCATGTCCACAAACCGCTGACGCAATTCGTCGTTGGAGAACCGCTTGATGTTCCACTTCATGCTCTGGGCAGAGTGCGGAGAATCGGCGTCGCTCGGACCAAACATCATCAACGATGGCCACCACCACCGGTTCAAGGCATCTTGAGCCATGGCCTTTTGGTCTGGCGTGCCCTGGGCGAGGTTCAACATGACTTGAAAACCTTGTCGTTGGTGGAAGCTTTCCTCTTTGCAAACACGCACCATGGCCCGGGCGTAAGGGCCGTAGCTGCACTTGCACAAGGGCACTTGATTCATGATGGCGGCCCCGTCCACGAGCCACCCGACAGCACCCATGTCGGCCCAAGTGAGGGTGGGGTAATTGAAGATGGAGCTGTACTTGGCTTTTCCTTTGTGAAGGTCTTGGAGCATTTGGTCTCGGGTGACCCCCAAAGTTTCCGCTGCAGAGTATAGGTAGAGTCCGTGTCCAGCTTCGTCTTGCACCTTCGCCAGCAAGATGGCCTTGCGCTTGAGCGAAGGCGCCCGAGAAATCCAGTTGCCCTCGGGCAACATGCCGACGATTTCGCTGTGGGCGTGTTGACTGATTTGACGGATCAACGTCTTGCGGTAAGCATCGGGCATCCAGTCTTTGGGCTCGATTTTTTTCTCTTCCGCGACGTAGGCGTCAAAGCGTGCTTCCAGGTTCATTTCTACAGGACTCATGCGCGCGATTTTCATCAAAGTTACACTGAGTCGGGTGTGCGTCGTTTGGTGACAATCACAATGTGCCCAAACCATGGTGTGGACTACTTTCGCTCTCATGCCGACGTTTCACGACATCCAAGTCCAAGGCGTGCACCGCGAGACCGCCGAATCGGTGGTGGTGGCCCTGGACGTTCCCGAACCACTGCGCCCCGCTTTTCAGTTTGCCGCAGGTCAGTATTTGACCCTGCGCGCGACCATCGACGGCGAAGACATCCGGCGCAGCTATTCCCTGTGTTCGTCGCCAGGCGACGGGGCGTGGCACGTGGGCATCAAGAAGGTGCCAGGTGGCAAGTTCTCAACCTACGCCAACGACGTACTCAAGGCGGGCGACACGTTGCAGGTCATGGATCCTCAGGGCCGTTTTGTGCTGGCAGAAGGTATGGGTAAGCACCATGTGGGCTTTGCGGCAGGCTCGGGCATCACCCCAATTTTGAGTCAAATCAAGGACATCCTGAGCACGGACCCCAAATCGAGCTACACCTTGTTTTACGCCAACAAGACGGCGTCGAGCACCATGTTCCGAGAGGTGATACAAGACCTCAAGGACCTTCACCTCGACCGGTTGCGGGTGTTCTACTTGTTGACGCGGGAGCCTGTGGACGCCACGTTGTTGTCAGGACGCTTGGATCAAGCGCGTTGCACCGAATTGATGAAGGAATTCTGCAGAGGCACATCTGTGGACGCGGCGTACCTCTGTGGGCCCGAGTCGATGATCCTGGGTTGCAAGGAGGCGTTGTTCGCCTTCGGGTTGTCTGAAGACCAAATTCGCTTCGAATTGTTCACCTCAGCTGGCGCAGCCAATCCGCAGACCCAAAAGACTGAAGCCGCATCTGGCGGTGGTGTTCCCATGCAGATTGTGTTGGACGGTGTCACCACCAGCGTGTCGCTCGAGAAGGACAAGAACATGCTCGACGCGGCGTTGGATGCAGGCTTGGATGCCCCTTACAGTTGCCTTGGCGGCGTGTGCTGCACGTGTCGTGCCAAGCTGGTCAAAGGCAAAGCCACGATGAACGTCAACTTCGCTTTGGAGCCATCTGAGGTGGAGCGCGGCTACGTGTTGGCCTGCCAAGCGCATGTGGACGGCGACGAGGATGTGTTGTTGGACTTCGATCAGCAGTAAATCCTCGCCAGAGGTTGCTGCTTCAAGGCATCAACTGCGCTCCGAAAGTTCCAGCCACCTCATTTCTGCCTTTTCCAATTCCTCGGCGACTTGTCCGAGTTCTTCCCCGAGGCGGGTCAAGGTGTCCAAGTCTTGCTCACCCTGAAGGGCTGTTGAAAGCTCGTTGCTTCGGGCTTCCAACTTGGGGATGGCCTCGTCGAGCGCCTCAAACTCCAGCTTCTCCTTGTAACTGAGCCGCTGGGAGTAGTCACCACGCACTTCGACAGGGGCGTCGGCCGCCTTGGCCGACGAGGGGATGGCCGCCTTTTCTGCTTGGACACGTTTCTGCGACTCGGCACGCGCCGCTCGGTATTGGCTGTAGTTGCCGGGGTAGTCTCGAATGGAGGTGCCCCCGTCTTCGCCCACCACCCAGACGTGGTCCACGAGCTTGTCCATGAAGTATCTGTCGTGCGACACGACGACAAGACAGCCCAAGAAGTCCATCAAGAATTCCTCCAACACGGACAGCGTGAAAATGTCCAAGTCGTTGGTGGGCTCGTCCATCACCAAGAAATTGGGGTTGCGCATGAGCACCCTGAGCAAGTGCAGACGCTTGCGCTCACCGCCGCTCAGCAACCGAATGTGCTGGTGGTGCATGGCATGGGGGAAGAGGAACCGCTCCAGCAATTGGGCTGCCGTGAGTTTGGCCCCGCCTTTCAACGGGATCCAATCGGCGATGTCCCGCACGGCGTCGATCACTTTCCAGTCAGGGTTGAATTGCCCACCTTCTTGGTTGTAGTGCCCAAACACTACCGTTTCTCCGACCACCACCTTCCCGGCATCGGGCTCTGCCAACCCCAAGATGAGTTGAAGCAAGCTGGATTTGCCGGAGCCGTTCTGGCCCACCAGCCCGATGCGCTCTCCTCGCTTGAAGTGGTGGGTGAGTCCCTCAAAAAGCACCTTTTCGTCGAAGGCGCGCTTGACTTTGTGCAACTCCACCACCTTCCCACCAAGTCGTTCCGGAATGACCGTGAGGTGAAGGGGGTCTTCGTGAAGCCGTTTGGCGGCGGCCTTCTTCACATCTTGAAACCTGTCGAGTCGACTCTTGCTTTTGGTGGTTCGGGCAGAGGGAGTGGCGCGGACCCATTCAAGCTCGCGCTTCATGTGAGCGCGTGCACGCTCCTGAACGGCTTGCGCGTTGGTCCGCCGTTCTGCACGTTTCTCCAAGAAATAGCTGAAGTTCCCATGGTAGCTGTGCAAGGCATGGTCTTCCAACTCCAGGATGCGGTCGCATACGTTTTCTAAGAAGTAGCGGTCGTGCGTGACCATCAGGAGCGTCGTCCCCATGGTAGCCAAACGCTGCTCAAGCCATGCGATCATGTCCAAGTCCAGGTGGTTGGTCGGCTCGTCGAGGATCAAAAAATCAGGAGACTCAAGCAAAACCTGAGCCAAAGCCACCCGTCGTTTCTCTCCTCCGCTCAATTGGCCCACTGGCCGTTGGAGGTCGTGCAAATTGAGTTTGCCCAAGATTTCTCGCGCCCGAGCCTCGAAGTTCCACCCCTCGTGTGCGTCCATCGCGTCGTACGCCCGCTGCAGGTCGTCTCCCTCATGCCCCTCGGCGAGCGCCCGCTCGTAGGCGCGCATGGCTCGGACCGTGGCGCTGTCGCCGATGTAGAGGGTGTCCAGGATGGTGGCTCCAGGTTCCAGTTCAAGGTCTTGGCGGAGGTGAGCGTGACGCACGCCCGATGAGAACACGACCCGTCCGTTGTCGGCGGACTCCTGCCCTGAAATGGCCCGGAGAAGGGTGGACTTTCCAGAACCGTTTCGGGCGACAAGCGCCACACGTTCTCCTTCTTGTACGCCAAAGGTGAGTCCATCAAACAGTGTCCGCTCCCCGTAAGTCTTCGTCAGGTCCTCGACGGACAACATGTTTCTTTTTTCCATGGCCAAGCCAAAGATACCCAGCGGACAAGTGGCAATCGTACTCGACTTATGTTGGAGCCCCAACTGAACTATGTTTTTAAAACACTGAATAAGAGCGGGTTGAGTCGGTTATTCACACAAGGTTGTTTGAGACAATCTTGACATGGGGTGTCCTTGATACACAGTGTGCCCGTGGTTTGCACCGAACCTTTAAAACAGTTCTTATGAAAAAAGTTGTTCTTTCGTTCTTTGCAGCCGCGGTTGCATTTGTGAGCTTTGGTCAAGATGCAAGTCAGCCTCAGGGCTCTTGGTACTTGGGGTCTGGTGACGCCACCACCTTGTTGAACGTTTTCTCCTCGGGTGTCTCTATGGACGCCACAGTGGGTTATGCCGTCGCCGATGACATTGTGGTGACTGCCATGACCGGTTTCGGGGGTGCTTTGGATTCACTCAATCTTTCACTCGGAGGTCAGTACTTCATGGGTGACTACTACGTGGGATTGCAACTCCATGATCCCATGAACGATTTCGACCTTGGCTTGAACGCTGGTCGTTATATTGATTTCAAGGATGTGCTGTACATCACGCCTCAACTCAACTTGGATATGTTGACAACAGAACCCGAATTGAGCATCTCAATTGGTGTCGGAGCACGCTTCTGAACACTTGATGACATTGACTTGAAAAGGGGCTTCGGCCCCTTTTTTCATGCCCTTACCTTTGGTCCATGGAGAGGGGCCTTACCTG
>MDSV01158590.1_pt1 | contig 14896 bp, 14 predicted proteins | sample 810851 | NCBI WGS metagenome assembly MDSV01 (sample SAMN05326640, study PRJNA326480) | marine metagenome | isolation source: seawater | place: Atlantic Ocean: North East | collected 2012 | reverse complement strand
CTGCATTTTTTGCAGCTAAATAATTTTTATAATATTCAATATCTATATCTTTAGCTATTTTAAAATTTTCCATATTTTGAATCTGAATAAGAAATATTAAATAGGTTTTATAGCCTTTTTTTATGGCATCAATAAGAGTAAGTAAATGTTTGGAGCCCCTTGTGGTAATTGCATCTGGAAATTCAGCTGTTTTTTTATCTCTAAACAGGGTCACATTTTTAACTTCTACAAAAATTTTTTGTTTTTTTTTCTCTAGTAAAAAGTCAAATCTAGTTTCTTTATTGAAAAATACCTCAGGTATAATTTTATCATTATTTTTTAATTCTTTAATTAAATTATTGGATAAGCCGTGATTAACAATTTTATTAGCCATATGGGTATTGACCCCAACTAAATTTTTATTTGCCTTAATTATTTCTAAGCCATATTTTAACTTTCTTTTTGGATCATTATGTTTAATTAAATAAACTTCGTTACCCTTATTAAGAAGACCTTGCATAGAACCTGTATTTGGACAATGGGCTATAACAGTTTCTTTATTAAGCTTAACATCAACAAAAAAACGTTTATACCTTTTGATTAATTTGCCTTTTATTAAAGACTTGGTAAATTCCATATTCAAATTATATATACAAAATGTCTAAAAATACAAAAATAAATGCTGCAATATTAATAATTGGAAACGAAATTCTTTCTGGAAGAACCCAAGACACAAATACAAGTACTCTAGCAACTTGGCTCAACTCAATAGGTGTTAAAGTTAATGAAGTAAGAATTATTCCTGATGTAGAAAAAACTATTATTGAAACACTCAACTTCTTAAGAAAAGAAAATAATTATGTTTTTACAACTGGAGGTATTGGTCCCACACATGACGATATAACTGCAGCATCAGTTTCAAAAGCTTTTGGTTTAAAATATGAAATTCATAAAGAGGGATTTAAAATTTTAGAATCTTATTATAAACCAGGCGAATTTAGTGAAGGTAGACAGAAGATGATATGGATGCCAGAAAATGCTGAATTAATTTTGAATCCAACAAGTGGCGCTCCGGGATTTAATGTTGAAAATGTATTTTGTCTTCCAGGTGTACCTTCAATTTTAAAATCAATGTTGGGGGGGTTAAAGAATAAAATAGTGGGTGGAGAACCAATATTGAGTCACACGATTAGTTTAAGAACAGTTGAAAGTGAAATCGCCAATTCTTTATCAAAAGTACAAGATAAAAATGAAGATGTTGAAATTGGTAGTTACCCCTTTTTTCATGCTGGTAAGCTTGGTGTTTCAATTGTTCTCAGATCAGAAAATCAAAGTAAGATAGATATTTGTAATTCACAAATCTTAGAATTTATAAAAGATAAAAAAATAGAAATTGTAGATCGATAAATAAAATTAATAATGCTTTATTTTGCTTACGGGAGTAATCTCCATCATTTCCAAATGAAACGTAGATGTAAAAATAGTATCTTTATCAAAAAAATTAATCTTAAAAATTTTAGATTAACTTTTAGGAGTAAATATCGCGCAGCTGATATTGAGCCTAAAAAAAACTCAATTGTTACTGGAGGATTGTTTGAAATTTCAAAGAGTGACGAGAAGAAGCTTGATATATATGAAGATTACCCTCATTTATATAAAAAATATTATTTTTTTTATTATGGAAAGAAAGTAATGACTTATACAATGGTAAATAAAACAAAGTTTATGTATCCAACTAAAAAATATTTGAATATTATTTTACAAGGATATAATGATTGTAAAATAAAAAAAGATGATCTTAAAAAAATTTTACTAAAACAATGTTAATTGTAGATAATTTTATAAAAGACAAAAAATTACTTTCAACCTTTAAAGCTGATGAAACTTGGATGAATTTTCCATCTTTAAATTGGTGGGATGGTTGGTGGAAGTGCAAGCCAAGAAATATTATGGAACTAGTAATAGAAATGGTTTGGAAAAAATATGCATATTTTGAAAAAGAAGTTGCTGGATTCGAATACTGGAGTAATCTTGGAGGGCCTAACAGCACTCTTGGTTGGCATGTTGATAAAGATATAAAATTTTATGTAGAGAATAAAAAACATATAATGCCTAATGCAGGTCATATTTACTATGTGGAGTCAAAAAATGTCGAAGGTGGATATTTAGAAATTTCAAATTTACCCAATAGCAGTCCCCCTAACCTTGAAAAGATTGAAAAAATACAGCCTGTTGAAAATAGATTAATTATGTTTAATCCGTCACAACCACATAGAGTTACAAAAATTATTTCAGGTAAAAGAAGAGCTTTCTTAGCTAATGTTTGGGTTAAAAAGCCTTATACGTTTAAGGAAGCTGAAAACGTAAGTAATAAAGATAATTATAATGAAGTTTTTTGGCCCAATAAATTAAAAGGTTACAAGTAGGCAAAAAAATTTTGATAAATTTATTAAATATTTAATATGGCAATAAATCTAAGTGACAAAATGCTAAGTCTAGCAAATAAAAATCTTTACGGTAACTTATATAACTTAAATCCTAAAAAAAATAAAATTTTAACAGTGTTAAATTATTTTTTAGAAATAAAACTAAGAACTAAAGTTTTTTTAATTAATATTTTTAGAAAATTATTAAAGAAAATTTTTTCAAATAAATTTGATAAATTTATAGAGTTTAAAATAGAATCTTCCTTAAAAGAAAAATCTAACATTATCAAAAATGAGATTGAAACTAAAGGTTATATTTTTCTAGAAAACTTTTTAAATCAAGACTATTACACTTTTTTAAATAAAAATTTCCCAAAAAGATACGAGTTATATAAATCCAAAAGTCCTCTTAAAAATTACAATATTGGATTTATATATGGAAGTGATGGAACTTACAGAGATCTTGAACATCCTAGCGCATTGAATACATTTTATAAGTTTATTCTTTCAAACGAATTTGAAAAAGATGTTAATAATATCTTTAATCTTACAAACAATAAATTAGTATGTAAAAATATTGTAGCTTCGATAGCCGAAGAAAAATCTTTTCTTATTCCTCATATGGACTCTATAAGTTCAGAGAGAAAAGATTTAAATATAAATTTTATTTATTTCGTGGATGGGAATGATGATAATATTGATTATTCTGGCGGAACATCAATCTATGAAGATAATGATGGGGAAAAAGTTTTATTAAAACCAAAAACTTTAAAGAATAGTGTTCTGATTTATAACAATACAGATCATTTTTTTCATGGTTTTAAAATAATGAAAAAGAAATGTCATAGAAAAGCTTTTAGTTTTCAATTTAATTTAATTAAAAATTAAGATAGAAATATTTCAAATGACTATAAAAAAAATTATTAAAGAATACCAAAAAGCTTGGAATGAACACAATCTAGAAAAATTAGCAAAATTATTTGATAGTAAAATCAGATTAAAAGATTGGGATATAAATATAAAAGGAAAAAAAAAAGTACTAAGAGCTAATAAAAAAATTTTTGAAAGCGTAAAAAATATTAGATGTGTAGCCAAACAAACAATTATTAGTAAAAATAAAGCAGCTTGTGAAGTTGATGTTATTGTTAATAAAAAAAAAATAAATGTAGTTGATATAATTAAATTTAATTCCAAGAAGAAAATAGTTGATATTAAGGCTTTTAAAATCTGAATTAATTAATGATTAATTTTAACTTTAAAAAAATATTTATTCTAAATATTTTTTTAATTCTTTTTAGTACTTTATTTTTAAATATATACTTAGATAAAGAAAGATTTTTAATAAAATATCCAGATGATAATTTTCATTATTTAACAAAATCCACAATTTTAAAAGACTGTAAAAATTTACAAAAAAATAGTTGTTTGGGTGTGAAAAGATTAAATGATTTAAATAAAAAGGATTTTGAAAATCCTTTAAGAACTGATTTAGAAAGGCAAAAACATAGATTATCTATATCTTATCACCCCTTATACACTTTTTTACTAAATAATTTCTTTTCAAATTTTGAAACTTTTAATGCACATAAAATTTCAAATTATATATTGGCAGCCATCAGTGGTTTTATAATCCTATATTATATTAATATTTTTATTCCAAACCAAAAAATAGTTTTTTTAATTATTTTAATTTATGGAGCACATTTTTTTTATAGAGGAGTGCAGGGTATACACTTTATTGATTACTCTGCAATTTCAGCTTTTTTAAGCGCTTTATCAGTAATTTTTTTATTTTATAAAAGAAAATATCTTTTCTATGTTTTTATTCTCTTATCAGTGACGATGCATCATGTTGGTTTATTGTTTACTATTTCTAATTATCTCGCTTTTAAGATTTATCAGTTTAGTAAAAAAAAAAATTATAAAATTTTAGTAAATAAACAAAATATAATTGAATACATTTCTATAATTATCTTTTTAATAATTTCATATAATTTAAAATATAATTTTTTTCCTCAAGCAGAATCATCATTCAATATTTACGAGCTTAATTTTAAAAATTTTGATATATTTAAGATAGTAGTTAATAATTTTTCTACTTTATTAATAGCTTTTTTCCCAACAGTTATTTTGCTTAACCCTATAACAATATATTTTTTTACAAAATTATTTATAAGCAAAGGTAAAGATAAAGATATTATTTCACTTCTGAAAATGATGTTTTTAGTTTCATTAATTTTTATTATTTTTGTTCCTATTGGATCAACAGATAGTTCAGTTTCATTTGCATACGGTAATAGATATTGGGAAATTTTTATATTAAATTTTTTAATTCTTACCTTTCATTTTATTTCAAAAATTAAAGATAAAAAAGATGAGATTTTAAAAAAATTATTTTATTACTCTATTCCTATTTTTATTTGTGTTAATATTTTATTAATTATTGATCGTGCAAATTTTATTAAAAGCTACGATGATTTTTATCATGATAACAAAAATTTTTCTGAATTTTTATTAAATAAAACAGATAAAGATAAAATTTTAATAGATTTACATGAACCAAACTTTTATTATCTTTTGAATAATGGACTTATAACTAAAAACTTTTATATTAAAAATTTTATATCATCCGAGGAATCTCAAAATTATGATTACTCTATAATTCAAAATCCATTACAACTTACCCCAAGATCAGGAATTGTTATTAATAATATGGATAAAATTTCAACTAATACTACCGATGTAAACTTAAACGTTATTTTTTATTCAATAAAGGATCAGAATATATCAATTAATAATAAATTTTATCAAATTAATAAAGGTTTAAATATTATCAGTTTATTAAACCAAGATTTTATCTTTAATAATCTAAAAAAATCTATTTATTTATTAGGCATCAAAATAAATGACAAACAAAAATCAAATTGGCCCTGGTATTCAGATTTTAAATTTACAATTTATACAAAAATTTATACCTGGAATTTATTCTTGGATAAAAAAATAGAATATAAAAAGGAGTACGATTTTACTTTAATCAGTAAAAATTTAAATCCAAGTTTAAATTTTGATTGTGAAAATGAATTGATTTCAGATGTTGACTCAACTTTGATTTTTTCTTTGAATTGTAATTAAATTTTATTTTAATTTAAATAATTTTCCGTAGTTATCTGGGTCTTTTGCATCTAATCCGATGAAATGATTATTCTTCTGATAATTAAGATCATAATTAAAGATACAATTGAAAACAAATTTTATCGTATTAGCATTATTTAAAGGAACTCCATTTTTTTTGAAACATTCATCTGAGGCCTTAATACCATTAAATATAGAGGCTCTATGGTTAAATTCTTTTTTTATATTTTTATTTAACTTTCCATCAATAATAGTTTTTTCTGAATAAATAAAATCACCTCTGTTAACATTAGAGCTAAACTTATTTACCCAGCCATGATCAGACTGAAAAATAATTAGAGCCGAAGGATCTTTTTGATTTAAAAAATTTGTTATATCAAAAATTTTTTTCAAAACACATGAGTACGAATAAGAATAACTCGTTAAGCTAAATATATCATTGTAATTACAATTCTTATCTAAATATGGATCATGAGGTATTATAGAATGAACAAATATAAAATTTCCCTTTTTATGATTAGCTGTATCTCTATCAATTACTCCATGAATGGTCTCTAAATTATTAAGAAAAAAAGACGAAGTATTTTCTTTTGAACTATATTTAAATAAATTTTGAGTAAATTGAATGATTGGAGTTTTAGAATAAAAAACTTCCAAACTATTTAGAAATTTATTAGATGATTTACCAAAACAATTAATATTATTTATGCTATCATTTACACACTGATGCCAAGAATTTCCAAAATAATAAAATTTATAATCATTTTTATCTAAAATTTTTGGTAAAATAGTTAAATTTTTTTTTTCTAAAACATTTAAATTTCTTTTATTTAACATTAGTGGAAATAGATAAGCGTTATCTTTATATTTAGGACTTTTTTCGTCTAATGGAGAATTAAGATAAAAAATTGATGATAGGGTTAAATAAGTATAATTATAATTAGAAGTACTTTCGGGAATATACTCAATTTTAAGATCTTTCAATTTATTTTTTATATCCAATATATCATTGGGATCTTTAAAAACTTTTTGTTCATAAGCATTTTCCAAGCTTATCAAACCGTCAAAAACAATATAATAGACATTTTTTTTTACAATTTTATTATTAGATTTATCAAGTTTAAGTAAATTTAAGTTTTTTAATTCTAATTGTTCTCTATCTATGTTTTTTTCAAATGAATAAAAATTATAAATAACTAATATAAAATTTGTGCTTACCAAAAATATCAAAAAAGTTTTAAAAATTTCCTTAAAGGATATGAATTTTCTTTGAAAATATATAATTACGTAAATGACTAAAAGTATAAGCAATATCGAAATTTCGTTAAAATAAAGAGAATTTATTTTTTCTATTCTCCAGGAGTTAAAAATGTATATATTAATTTTATCTATTAATGTTTTTACATCATTATGCAGAAATAGAGATAGGTAAAATAATGATGATATTAAATAAATATTATCAATACTCTTTTTTAAAAAATTTTTAATTAAAAAAATAATCAATAAAAAAATAAAACATAAAGATAAATTAAATAAAAATAAGAAAAATAAAGAACTATTTTCAAGTTGTTTAATATTTATTGGATTTATAAAATTTATTAAAGGTAAGAGAAATAAGATTGAAGCAACTACTATTTCATTCTTAATTAGACGATTACAAATTTTATACATTTTAATTATATTTTCTTTTAATTTATAAATATATGGGTATATTAAAATTGTATATTTAACAATTAACCCATAATTAGTTATGAAAAAAATATATCTAGGATTAATAATATATTTTATGTTCACAGTAAATGCACATGCTTACCTTGATCCTGGAACAGGAAGTATCATTATTTCTGCAATAGTTGCGGGTTTATTAACAATAAAAACTTATTGGAGAATGTTAAAAGAAAAAATAAAAGTGATCTTTTCAAAAAAAAAAAAAGATACAGGAAATTAAATTTTAAATTCAATCTAAAAATAAAAAAAATTACAAATTTATATGTTATGTTTTATTGAATCACTGATAAATTTCATTAAGTTCACAAAGATCAAAAAAGAAGATAGAGAATTTGTTTTTTATTCAGAATCAAAATTTTATAGAGATCACTTTATTGATCTAATTTTAAATTTAAAAAAATTAGGAAACAAAAAACTTATTCTTATCACATCTGACAAAGATGATTATGATCACTTTAAAAATATTTTAACTTGTTTTTATATTAAAAATCATTTTTTACTTATAATTTTTTTTAAAGTTTTAGAATGTAAATTCATGATAATGACTCTTGCTGGTTTAGGAAATCCTTTACAAAAATCTAAATTTTGTAAATATTATGTTTATTTTTTTCATGGTATAGCTAGTACTCATCAATTTTATACAAAATCTGCATTTGATAATTACGATATAGTTTTTGTAAATGGTGAATATCAATCTAAAGAATTAAAATTAATTGAAAAAAAATACGATTTACCAAAAAAAGAAATAGTTAAATCTGGTTATTTTTATTTCGATCACATTAAGAACAAAGCTAATTTAAATAATAAGAAAAAAAAAAATATTCTTTTTGCCCCATCATGGAATTATAATCGTAAAAACCTATTTGATGATTATAGCATTGATATCATAAACTTATTAATTTCAAATGACTTTAATTTAACGTTAAGACCTCACCCTGAACACTTTAAAAGATCATCAAGTCTAATTAAAAAAATAAAAAAGTTATTTCTAGAGAACAAAAACTTTACTTTAGACAACACTTTATCTAATTTACAATCATTAGAAAAATCTGAAATTTTAATTACTGATAATTCATCAATAGTTTTTGAATTTATGCTAATCTTTAAAAGACCGATTGTGTATATTGATTATAAAGATAAAATACATAACACCCATAGTGATGAACTAAATATTCAAACTATTGATAAAGAATTTAAAAACTCTTTTGGGAATATATTAGATATTTTAAATTTGCAAAAGTTACCATCTCTTTGTGAGAATTTAATTAATCAAAATAATGTTCCAATTGATAAAGTTAATTTATTTACTGAAAAATATTTATCTAATTTAAATAATTCAGCAAAATTTGCCGCAGAATATTTAATGGATAAATCAAAAAATGAATAAGGTTTTATAATATAATTTATTTTTTAAATTTAATATTATAATATGGATAAATATCTCCTCCGAAACCAGTTTTATAACTGCCTCTCTTAGGAGAATTAATTCCCTCTAAATCAAATTTCTTAACTCCTAAATCTTTTACTCTATAAAAAGAATTTATTAGGTTAAAAGTGAAAGATAAATCATCTGATCTATCACTTATTCGTCCACCATTTATAAATATACTATTATCATTGATTATTGCGACTACCATCAAAGCTTGAATTTCATTATTTTTAAATGTTTTGTACATTCGAATTAGTTTTTTTTCATGAAGTTTTTCAAAAACTTTAAAATTTTGTTTTATGTTAAAATCAGCTTTCTTTTTTTGCCTTTTAAAAGTTTTTTTTATAATTTTTTCATAATCATTAAAGTTTAAATCCTCTTTAAATTCGTAGTTTTGATCAAGGGATTTTTTTATTTGTCTTCTTGTTCTTTCTGAACAGTCTTTAAAAAAGATTGTTTTACTTATATTTAAATAATCGTGGTTTAATTTTGAAGTATCTAAAATAGTAGTATATTTAATCTCATCAAAAGAGAAAATTTTCTTTTTTTTATCAAAATTATACCAATCAAATTCTCTTATATCACTTGTATTATAATCAAGATAAAAATTTCCTTTATTAAAACTTTTTGTAATTATTTCTATAAATTTTTTTAATATAGCGCCTTTTTTTTGAAGTATTTTTGATTTATTTTGATTTTTAAAATTTTTATAATTGATAGGCGAGTATAGTAAATTTCCATTATAAATTGACTTATTTTTAAGATTTAGCTTAAAAGAAGCTACAATTTCTTTACCATCATAAATAAAGTATCTTTTAATTTTATAATCTTTAATATTTATTTTTTCAAAATAAGAATGACTAAAAATATTTGCGTTTTCTGTTTCGTTTAGGAAATTATCCCAAATTGAAATATCTTTAATTTTGACTTCTTTAAAAATTAGATCGGCCATATTCTTTAATAAATTAAATTGTTACTTTTTAATTTTATATATATTTTTTTTGTTTGAGTGTTATTAATTTTTAAAATTTTAGAAATCTTATCTAAAGAATTTTTGCCATCTGCGTATTGTAAAAAACTCATATAGTTTTTTATTATTTCATTCTCTTTTTTGGTAGAAATAGTTGGATAAAGGCCTCTTTTACCCATTTGTGGCTCACATAGAATCTTATTCCTTGGTATTATCATTTTTAAAAGAATTTCAATTGCTGTTTTGGCAACATTAAAGCCTCCTGTAATGCCTTTTAGTGTTACTAAATTAAAATTATCTAATGAAGTATGATATTCAGGATATTGACCATACTTCGTTCTAAAAATTGAAGAAATTGGCAAGTCTACTCCTGGTGAATTGTATTGTCTTTCATCTGAGCCTCGCTCTAAAAAAGAATAAACTTTGTATTTTAATTTTAATTTTTTATAAGCTTGCATAAGAGATTCATCTGACGGAGAATTTTTGTATTTTGAAAACATACATGAATGTTGTCTTTCATCTCCTATACAAGTTAAATTAAATCCTCCAATAATATTTTTTTTTAAATAAGTTAAATTTTTATTTATATAAACAATTGATCCAATGGTTTCAGGAATAAATATAAATCTAATAGTTTTTTCTAAATTTTTTATTTTTTTAAAATGATTAATTAGACTCATGGCAACAATAGGACCAGATAACTCATTATTTGCCATTGAAGGATGACATATATATGTTGAAATCAAAATTTCTTGTTTTGATTTTCCTTTTAAAACTAGTTCGCCATAATTTAAGTAACCGTTTGAATTTAAATTAGAATCAATAACCACCTTAAATTTGTCTTGATTATCATATTCCTTATTAATCTTTGATAGTTGGTTATGGCTTGCACAAAAGCCCCAATATTTTTGATAATATGATGTTATATAAGGAATTGCTTTTGGTTGTTTAGGCAATGAATGAATGTTGTTAAAAAGTTTTTTTTTAGAAATAAATTTATTAACTGGTGTTGAATAACCTACCAAATGCAAATTATTATTTTTAAAATTGATTATTTTATTCCCATTTTTATCTAGTATATATGCATCTTTTACATTCCATTCAGATGGTACTTTCCAATCAAAAACTTTAGTTCCAGATTTTATCTTTAATATTTCTAATTTTGGAAATTCTTTTTTAATAATTTTTAAAGTTTTTTTAATGCCCTTACCAGTTAAACTTCTGCATATTGGAAAAAGAGAATTTTTTGCTAGGTGAAAATATTTTTTTATAGACATTCAAGCTATTTAACGATTGTCTTTTTAAAACTCGAAATTTGTAACATTATTAATAATATAACCCAATAATTTTTTTTTTCTAATCTTTAATTAATATATGATAGATATCCGTTAAAATTAATTGATATTCAATGATTTTAATCTAAAAGAGATTTAGTAAAAAATATATTTTATATATTAAAATGAGAAGAATAAAATTTTGTAGAAATTGTAAAAATACTAAATTGGAAAAACTTTTTTCGTTGGGCAATCTTAGTTTTACAGGAAAATTTACCAAAAAAAAAAATGCTAAAATACCAAAAGACTTCATTAATTTGATAAAATGTAAAAAATGTCATTTAGTTCAATTAGATAGAAGTTTTAATTCAAATTATTTATACGGATTAGATTATGGTTACAGATCTGGAATTAATTTAACGATGACAAATCATTTAAAATCAATTTCAAAAAAATTAACAAATTTAACAAAAATTAAAAAAAATGAATATGTTCTGGACATTGCAAGTAATGATGGAACTTTATTAAATTCTTATAAAATTTTCGGAATTAAGAAAGTTGGAGTTGATCCAATTTTAAAAAAATTTAAAAAATTTTATAAAAAGATTGATTACAAGATACCTAATTTTTTTTCTAAAAAAATAATTAAACAATCAAAAATTAAGAAAAAATTTAAGATTATCACTGCTTGTGCTGTATTTTATGATATAGAAAATCCTAATAAGTTTTTAAAAGATGTAAGTGACATAATTGATAAAGAAAATGGAATTTTTTATTTAGAGTTTCAAGATTTACTTTCTATAATAAAAAATAATTTATTTGATACAATTTGCCATGAACATTTGGAATATTATTCATTTGATGTAATTAAAAGTATGTTGGGATCAAACAATTTGAAGTTAATTAATGTATATAAAAATAATATAAACGGTGGGAGTTTAGGCCTAGTTATTTCTCATAAATTAAGTAGATTTAAAGTTAACTTTAAAAAAATTAAAAGTTTAACTAAAGAAGAAAAAAAGTATAAACTTAAATCAGCTAAAATTTATAATACATTCTTTAAAAAAATTCAAAAATTAAAAAAAAGTTTAAATATATTGTTAACTAAATTGACCAAAAATAATAAAGTAGTACATGGCTATGGTGCATCAACCAAAGGTAACGTTCTTCTTCAATACTATAATATAACTAATAAAGTTGTTCCCTTAATAGCTGATAGAAATCCAGCAAAAAATAATCTTTATACACCAGGGACAAGCATAAAAATAATAAATGAAGAAAAATCTAGAAAAATTTTACCAGATTATTATTTAGTATTACCGTGGCATTTTAAAAAAGAAATTTTACTCAGAGAAAAAAAAATAATGAAAAGAGGAACAAAATTCATATTTCCACTTCCAAAATTAGAAATTAAATAATGAAAATTGGTTTATTTGTATCTTATAATGAAACGGGAGGATCTTTAAATCAAACACTTGGATTAACAAAGCTAATTAGCAAGTTAAAGATAAATGAAAAAGATCAACTATGCATTATTTCAGATAAAAAAATTAATGCTAAGGAACATTTTAATGAAAAATTTGAAGTATACCACTTTAAAAAGACTTGGTTTGATAAGATTCTATTTTTTATTTTTGGTTTTTTTAAAAAAAATAAATATTATTCATTTAAAATTTCAAATCCATTTCAAAACTTTGTTAAAAAGAATGATGTAGATCTATTAATTTTTTCAAATCCTTCCTTTTATTCTCTTTATTGTGAAGATATCTATTATGCTATAAACATTTGGAATACAGAGATTACAAAGTATAAAAATTTTAAAGAATTCAAATCTGGTGGATACCATTATCAAAAAAGGATTATAAATAATGCGGTTGAGAATGCTTTCAAAATAATTGTCTTTACAGAGGAAAATAAACTGGATTTAATAAATGAATATAATTGCAAGCCTGATGACATCAAAATTTTGAATTTAACACCAATTTTACCAACAAAATATAAAAATAATAAAGATAAAAATTTTTTAGAAATTTTTAATAAATTTACTTTCGATAAAAATAAACATTGGTTTTTTTACCCATCACAATTTTGGTCACATAAAAACCATATCTATATTCTGAATGCTATGAGAAAAATTGATCAAGAAAATCTAAAAAAAATTGGTTTTATTTTTTGTGGAAGAGATAAAGGAAATTTAGATTACATCAAAAATAAAATAAAAGAATATAAATTTGAAGAACATATTAAAATTTTAGGACACATTGATGACAATGAACTTATTTCAATTTATAAATATAGCGACGCTATGATTATCCCAACTTATTTAGGAAGATCGAGCCTTCCTTTGTTAGAAGGAATCTATTTTAATAAAAAGATTTATTATTCAAAAGGTATTCTTGACAAAAGTCTAATTAAATATGTAGAAGAATTTGATTTAAATGACCCACAAAATCTAGCTGATAAGATAACTAAATTTGATAATAATAAAATTGAACATAATTATGAAAAACTATGTTCAGATAATTTTTTTATAGAAACATATGAAAGCATAATTGATGAGTTTAAATTACTATATAGTAAGTAATAAAAATAAATAGGAAAGTATTAAATGTCAGAGTATAAAAATAAAAAAAAATTGGCCTACGTTGATTTTTGGACTCATAAAGATACCAAAAGTGGTGATTTTTTAAGAGAAATTTTTTCAGAGGAATATGAAATTGTTGATTTTTGGTGGAAACCTAAAGAAAAGTTTCCGTTAAAAGAATTACAAAAATATGAAAATATTTTTTTCTTTCAAGTGATGTTTCCATACCAATTAATGAAAAAGTTAAATGGAAAAAATATGATGTGGGCACCTATGTACGATGGATTAAATAAACATGGAGTGATTAATTTTACAAATAATATTTTAAGAAAGATATTTTGGTATCAAATGTCATCTTTGGGATTAAAAGTTTTAAAATTTTCAAATAAAATTGATGAAATTATTGGGGATGTTGATTTAGATACATTAAACCTTAAATATTATGTAAAAACAGATTTTACAAATTTAGATGAAGATAATAAAAAAATGAATATTTTTTTTTGGGATAGGGGTGGTATTAAATTTGATGATTGGATTAAACATATTAATCATGAGGATATTAATGAAATTTTATATTTTCCTATACCTGATTATGGTCGTAATAAATCAAACATTGATAATTATTTAAAGAATAAAGATTTAAATATTACTTTAATTAAAGAAAATTTTTTAACAAAATCAAAATTTCTTGATTTGATTTCAAAGTGCAATGTATTTATTTCGCCCAGAAAAAAAGAAGGTATTGGAATGACTATAGTCGAAGCTATTTCTAGAGGAATGTTTGTTGTTGGTTTTAATGCTTCTACTTTGAATGAATATATTACAGATCAAAAAATAGGATTTCTTTTTGATGAAAAAAGTATCAATAAAATAGATATTAATAATATAATTGAAAATTATGAGTTTAGAAAATCAATTGCACAAGAGAATTATGTTAACTGGTTGGGTCAAAAAAAGAAAATTTTGCCCTTTTTTAATAATAGATTAAACTTACGTAAAAAACTAAGCTTTAAGCTATTATTTTTAGTTAGTGATATAAATTTTTTGCTAAAAAAAATTTTAAGGATAAATTATTTTTATTAAGACTATGAAAAAAATTTTAAAATATTAATAAGGAGGTTCATATGGCAATATTAGTTAAAGGTGAAATTACAATTACTAAAGGATTTAAATCGTGGAAAGAGATGGTTTATGCTCAGGACGGAAAACTAAAAGAACATGGAATAAAGTTTGTTTTTGCGGGAACACAAAGAGATGATCCATCAAAACTTCATACAGTAATGCAATTTCCGAACATGGAAGCACTCCAAGCTTTTAGGGATGATAAGCAACTTACTGAGAAAAGAAGGGAAGCTGGGGCTGTTATAGAAAGTG
>MDSV01068757.1_pt1 | contig 14896 bp, 14 predicted proteins | sample 810851 | NCBI WGS metagenome assembly MDSV01 (sample SAMN05326640, study PRJNA326480) | marine metagenome | isolation source: seawater | place: Atlantic Ocean: North East | collected 2012 | reverse complement strand
ACCTTTAATTGTCCTCTGCCAATTCCTGCAGAAATGTTACTCAGCCTGTAATTATATCCAATTTTAGAATGTTGGTAATGTTCAGCAGGATCTCTTGCTTGAGTAGATAAAAAAATTGCTTCATTTTTATTTTTTTTTGATTTTGAAATTAAAGCACCTCCTCCAGATGTGGTAATAATTTTATTTCCATTAAATGATAGGATACCAAAATCTCCAAATGTGCCACATAATTGTCCGTTATATGAACTTCCTAGCGCTTCAGCACTATCCTCAATAATCGGAATTTCATATTTTTTTGAGATATCATTAATTTCAGTAACCTTGTATGGATTTCCATACAAGTGAACTGCTATTATTGCCTTTGGTTTTTTTCCTAATTTAATTCTATCTTTTATTGCCTTTTCTAAAATCTCTGGACATAAATTCCAAGTTTCTTTTTCACTATCAATAAAAATAGGTTTTGCACCCAAATATATTATTGGGTTTACTGACCCAACAAAAGTGAAACTCTGAACTAAAACCTCATCACCATGAGAAATACCAAGTAAATTAAGAGCTATATGTATAGAAGCTGTTCCTGAGCTATGTGTTGAGACATATACTTTTTCTTTTAAATAATTTTCTAACTCATTTTCAAAACCTTCAACATTTGGACCAAGGGGAGCAATCCAATTTTCCTTGAACGCCAAATCAATATAGTTTTTTTCAAAGCCTGACATATGAGGTGGTGATAACCAAATTCTTTCTTTCATAACTTTCATAAACTAAATTATTTGAATACTTCTTGATAAAGTACTTATAAGATCATATCCATCCCAATTTAATGAAAATTCAGATGTCTTTCCAATAGGCACGATTCTATCGATTCCCATGGGTTTATTTTTTTCTATGAATGACCTCAATGTTTTTTTATCAATTCCATAATAAGAAAAGGTTTGATATTTTTTATTAATTATATAACTAATCTCATCTAGTGATTTCAAATTATACTCATTAAAATAACCACTTGTACATCTATAATTTTCAATGTGTTTATTCAATGAATTCAACTCAATTCTCCAAATTAAATTATCTTCAGTTGAAATTTTTGATAAATTTTCCATATCAATCAGTTGCTTGTAGTATGAGGTTAGTTTATCAACAGAAATAACTGAGTCCATAGTATATTTATTTTTAATATAATTATGGATTTCTGTCCAAAAGATATCCTTTGATTTTTTAATATTTTTTGATTTTCCTATCCAAAATATTAAATGAGGAGAAGTACATGCATTTTGATCAAAAAGATAAGTATCATAAAAAAAATTTTCGGCTAGTTTAAATTTATTTTTTTCATCCATATATTCATCTGCATTAATTAGAGAAAAAGAATACCTATCTGAAAAAGTAACATCAAAAGCTCTAACTGGTAGTTGAAATTTTCTTATATTTTTTATTGTTTCGTCTCCTCCCCAAATAACTCTTACATCACAAATTTTTGATAATTCAGATGTTACTGTTGATGAGGATGGATAACTAATTAAGCTTATTTTATTTTCAAAATATTTATTATTAATAAACAATTTATTTAAAGCATCTGCTATAATTTCTGTTTGAACAAATTTTTTAGAAGGAACTCTAATAATATTATTATTTCCAGATAATATTCCTGCAACCATTGAATAAGCAAAATTAATTGGAACATTAGATGGTGAAATATGAAAAACAACTCCCCTTCCAATTCTTAAATCATTATCAACTTTATAAATATTTTTTAATTTTTTTATGTTAGATTTTCTAATAAAAAAAGCGAATGTTATTAAATCTGGAAATCCTCTTGACTTTTTGTCTTTTATAATAATTTTTGATAAATCATCTAAAAATTTTAAAGATCTTTCAGAAAATATATCATCCGTTTTTTCAATGACAAATTTTTGAAATAAATTAATCTTTTTGGTATAAAATTCAATAATATTAAGTTCCTTGTTCATAAGTATCACTACAGCCTCTTATTTCTGCATTTTTTAAACGACCTTTTATTTTAAAGTATTTTCCCATTCTCCCACACTTACAATCATCTTCACCATATATTACACCTTCATCCTCTGTCAATAAAGAATGACCAGGATAACTTTTTGGGAGGATAGAAACTACTTGTAAAATACCTTTTTCACCAAATTCTGCAATTTTAAAGTCTTTTGGTCTCCTGACTATAATGTCAGAAAAAATTGATGAATGTAAAAATCCTTCTTCACATTCCATAAAAATTGACCCAGTTTGTTCAACCATTCCGTAATAATCATAAATTTTACTGTTACCTACTACTTTACTTAGTTTTGATTTAAACATTTTATTTGAAATTTTTTCATTCATCAATTTCTTCCAACCTCCACCATGAACTAAAACTGAGTTTGATAAGTTTAATTTTATTTTTTTTGAAACTAATTCTTTATAAAAATGTTGCCAAATCATAAAAGTAAAACCAAACATAAATATTTTTTCATTTTTATGTTGCTTTACAAATTCTAAAATTTCGTTAGTCTTAATATTCATATTCTCGTCCAGTGCAAAGATTCTTTTTTTTGCAAAAATCGAAAAACCTAAAATTCCAGCTCCTCTAGCGGAAAATAATTTTCTATCTTTTAATACGTTTTCAGAATCAATTACAATCATTGGAACTCTTTTATTACCAATAAAAGTTGAAAAAATTTTAGTTAATACTTTTGTTTGATTCAAAGATGTTTCTTTATCCAAGTATATTTTTGATACACTTTGACCTGTTGTGCCTGAGGAGTTTAAAACCTTAAAAACTTCTTTGCTATCAACACTTTTTAAATCATATATTTTAAACAATCTTACAGGAAGGAAAGGAATATCCTCAATTTGCTTAAAGTTGGGGCCATTATTCTCAGAAGCATCAATAATTTTTTTGTAATGAATTGAATTTTTATAATGAAAATTAGTTAAACTTAAAATTCTCTTTTTAAAAATTTCTTTTCTATCTTTTTTATTTAATGAAAATGGGTGAATATTTAAGAAATTATCAATAGACATTAAACTTTTAATTTTTTATAATTTATTTTACCAGAACTATTTTTAGGTATTTCAGTAATCAAATTTATTGAAAATGATTTAGGATTTAACTTTAAATTTTTACATAAATAATTAAAAACCAATTTTTCTTTATTACTAATCAAGTAAATTTTTAAAATATTATCATTACCGACACAAGCACATTCACAGAAATTATTTAGCCGTGCTTCAACTTCATCTAAGTTTATTCTGTTTCCAAATAATTTAATGAATCTTTTTTTTCTGCCAATAATGAAATAAAAGCCATCTTCATCTCTGTATGCAATATCACCAGTATATAATATACCTTTATTTACGTCACCATCATCCAAATCTTTAATATTTACTGAATAACCTAAAGAAACATTTTTTCCTTTATAAACTAATTCACCAGATGTATTTGGTTTATTAATCTTATTTCCTTCATCATCAATAATAAATAACTTTCCACCAGGGATTGCATTTCCAATACTTCCTAATTTAGAAATTACTTTATCGTTAGGTAGATAACTTATCCTGGGACAAGCTTCAGTTTGACCATACATAACATAAAAACTCTTATTGTTTTCTACACAATAATTTGCATATTCCAAGATTAATGAATCATTCATTTTTCCCCCAGCTTGTGTAAAGGTTTTTAAATGACCTAATTCCATTCTAAAAATTCTTATTTTTTTCAACATTTCAAATGTAAATGGAACTCCAGAAATTGAGGTTGGTTTATTTTTTCTGAAAAATTTCCAAAAATCCATTTCTAAAACTGAACTATTTGTTAGTAAAATTGTTGCGCCTTTAATAAAGTGACTGTTAATAATTGAAAGACCAAAGGAATAATTAACAGGCAAAGTTGTTATTGGTTTTTCAGCATCATTGATTGAAAGGTACGTTGCAATTGATATTGCATTTGTTTTTAAATTTTCATAGCTAACTCTGACAAATTTTCTACTACCTGTTGAGCCTGATGTTGATAGCAATAAATTTAAATTTGGATTAATTTGATAGCTATTATGATCTGAAATTTTATTTAACTCATAATTACTATAGATCATTAATTCTTTTAGGACTAAATTTTTAAAAACTTTGTTTTTTTCTTTCCATACATATAGAGGCTTATAATTAAAAATCAAATCATTAAGTAATTCTTCATCAATGTCAGCATCCAACAAGACAGGCACTAAATTATTTTCCATTAAACTGAAATAACCAAAAATACTTTCGATATTATTTCTACAAAAACAAAAAACAAGAGCTTTATTTAGTGATAATTTTGATAATTTATTTGAAAGGTTAATAAGTTCACTATAGTTATATGAACCTTTATCATCAATTACTGCTATTTGATCCTTAAAATCTTTAATATAATCATTTATGAATGGCATAAATTGAAAAGTTAAAATTTGGAGAAAAAATATTTAATTACTCGATTAACAAAAGAAATATAAATTGGTTTATTGTCAGATAAAAGCTCAACATACAACCTGTGAAATATATTACTATTTGTTTGCATTAAATTATTTCTTTCATTATATAAATAATTTAAGAAATTTTTATTTCTACTTTTCTTTAAGTGACTATTAAAAATATTAATTGGAATTTTACTATTGAAAATTTTCTTACATATATTTAGCGCAAAAGAAATTCTAATTCCTGCATTATCTTCAACTTCCCACAATTTTATTTTATTCCAATCAATATCAAGTGAAGACATTCTATCAAGATCTACATAAAGTCTTAATCCAGGGGATAGAGTATAATAATGTCCTGCAGAAATATGTAAAGCGCAGAAGTAAACTAGTGCATTATCACTTAAAACTTTAATATTTGTTTGTTTAATTTTTTTATAATTAAGTAGTTCTTTTTTAAGTCTTTTTTCATATTTATCCTGAACAAGAAAAGCTCTAGTTACAGGTTTCCATATGATATTTATCCAAAAACCATTTAGAAAATCTTTATTATTGAATTGCATGCTCTGACCAGAATATTCTCCAATTTTTTTGGGTTGATCATTACTAGAGAAATTAAACTCATTTAAAACTCTACTTATATCATCTTTCTCATTTATATTAGCATACATATCAACATCACCAGATGAAAAATCTCCTATATCAGAACTTGAAGATAATATAACAGCAAAATTTTCAACTAAGACTACTGAATTACAATTGTTATTTTCTAATTCTTTAAAAATATTATTGACAAGTAATTTAATTTGAGTATTCCGTTTAACATATTTGTTATATATCTTTGACCAAAATTCATGATCTAAATCTAAATCCATTAATACATGGGCTGCAAATGGAAGTATTTTTTCTTTTTTGAAAGCTAATTTAAGTTCAGACTTATTATTATAATTATAAAAACTTTTTATAATCTTTTTTTCTTTATTAGATAAATTTTGTGAAGTTTTTAAAAATAAATACCTAATATCTTTATCATCAAAGACAAATGAAAATTGATAATTTAAATTATTTCTTTTTCTTTTAGAAATTTTAGGATTTTTTTTGGGCATTAATGTTTAGATTATAACATCATACTTTGATAATATTTCCTTTCCTCTTTCAAATCCACTAAAATCAATAATGTCATCCATCTCTAGCATAATTTCAAATTTTTCTTCAAGAGCTGACATTAAAACCATGTGTCCAACAGAATCCCATTGCTCAATAGATTGATACTCCAACTTTTCAACAATCTTGATGTCAATTTCAAATGATTCAACAAATGCTTCCTTGTATAAATTTAATTTTTCCATTTTAAAGTATTTTAAAAATTATTACCACCATCGATTCTTATAATTTGTCCATTTATAAAACTTCCCTTGATAGAGCAAAGGTAATAAACTAAATCAGCAATTTCAGATGGTTCAGCAATCCTTTCAAAAGGTTTTTTGCTGTTAGATAAAAATTCTCTTTCTTTTGTGGCTTGATTTGACGAACCCATATCAGTATTGGTTAAACTCGGTGCTACAACATTAACCCTTATTCCATAACTGCTGAGTTCTTTGGAAAGAGTTTTAGAAAAAGCATTTAATGCAGCCTTAGAAGTGCCATAAGCACAATTTCCCTGTCCTAAATCAATACCAGCAACAGATGAGATATTTATAATTACCCCATCTTTAAATCTTATCATGTATTTTGAAATTAGTTGGGTTAGTTCAATTAAACCAAAAAAATTGACATCAAAAACATCTCTTATTGATTTAATTGGTGTCATTTGAAAAAGCCCTCCGTGTATGATACCAGCACAATTAACTAAAAAGTCAATTTTAACTTTTAACTTAAATAAATTAAGAATTTGTTCTTTCATTTTAACAGTATCAGTGATGTCAAAATAAACGAAAGTAATGTTCACTTTATTCTTTTTACTGATTTCACTAATTCTTTCAATAAAATCTTTATTTTCTTTTCTTGAATGGGCAATAATATTACATCCATTTGAAATAAATTTTTCTAATATAGATAAACCAATACCTCTATTAGATCCAGTAATTAGAGCTGTTTTGTCCTTGAATAACATATTTATTTAAATACTTTTTTTTCTTCATTTTTTTTCATTGGTCTAGCTGGATTTCCCATGGCAATTAGATTATCAGAAATATTATTATAAACAACAGAGCCCATCCCTAAAATGCTACCAGAGCCAATCTTGATCTGTTGCTTCATTATTGTCCCTATAGCTAGAAAAGTCTCACTGCCAATTACACATTCACCTGCAACATCTACATAACTCGAAATAATTGAGTGATTACCAATTTGAGAGTCATGTCCAATACATGCCATTGGGTGAACATATACATTTTTTCCAATTTTCACATCCGATGATATTGAAACATATTTACAAATTATAGTACCTAAACCTACTTTAGTTGAATCTGGAATGGATACATCAGGATCAACAAGTGTTGTTATTGAAATCTTTCTTGATACAAGTTTTAAAAATATTTCTTTCCTAACATATGGTTCACCAATTGCAATACAAACTTCAATATTTTTAACGGAAATTAAATCCTGGAAATTAATAATACTAATATCTCTAAGTTTTTTTGGATTATCAGCATCATCAATAAATATAATTTCAGACCATCTATTAGATTTAATATTAATTCTTAAGGCAAGCTCGTAAACTTCTCTTCCCAACCCACCGGCACCATAAATACCTAATTTCATAAATAAAAATTAACTACCCAGAAACTCATCTACAGAATCTTTTCCATTTGGATTTATATTTTCCCTTAAAAAGACCTTAAAAACAGTTATGATAATTATCTTCAAATCTAAGAAAAAAGATTTATTTTGAACGTACCAGATATCTAATTTAAACTTTTCTTCCCATGACAATGAATTTCTTCCATTTATTTGTGCCCAACCCGTAATACCAGGTTTGACAAGGTGTCGTCTATTTTGAAAATCAGAAAATCTTTCTTTGTAATGTATTGGTAGAGGTCTGGGACCAACAACACTCATATTGCCTTTTAAAACATTAATAAATCCAGGGATTTCATCTATACTTGTATTTCTAAGGATTGATCCAATTTTGGTTAATCTAAAATTATCTGCAAGAAGTTTTCCATCTCTGTCTTTTTTTTCATTCATTGAAGTAAACTTAATAATCTTAAATTCAGAACAATTCAATCCTAATCTGTTTTGAAAAAAAAATATATTTCCGCCTTGAAAAACCTTAATTAAAAGAGCTACAACAAGTAATAAAGGACTTAAAAATATTAAGATGGAAACTGAAAAAATAATATCAAAAATTCTTTTAAACATATTGTGATATATAAGCTAAAATTTTATCATATTCATTAATTCTTTTATTTAATATATTAGGATTCTTATAAAATAATTTATTATTATTTTCTTCAATGTAGAAATGTAAATCTTCAATTAAAAATATTAAAATATATATCTTTTTTATTTTAAATTTCTCATCAAAAATCTCATGCCAATTATTAATTACATCCAATTCTTCTTCTTCAAAATCTCCTTTTATTATCCTTAAAATATCTAATGCATATTTTTTATCATTTCTAGACTTTAATAAATATATTACAAGATCATAAGCAAAATTTCTAATACAACTATTTTCCCAATCAATTAACCAATACTTGTTGTTGTCAGTTAAAATATTCCCTAAATGAAAATCACCATGACAAATAGATGTAAAGATTTTTTGTTCTTCACATTTGTTAATAGTTTGGTTTAATGAATTTATTATTGATTTTAATTTATTTTTTTTTGATTTAGAAAATATTATATTTTTTTCCAAATCACAATTAATTTTAGAATTCAAATCAATTAAGTATTTTTTTACAGTTATTGTTTTTTTTGTTTTATCTCTTAACAATATTATTTCGGATATAACCTTATTCAAAATAATTTTATGTCTAGTTTTACTAAGTCTATTTGGGGGAATTCCAGAAACATATTCTTCAGCATACCAGAAATTATTATTGTTATTAATCAATAACTTTGGTACTGTTAAGAATTGAAAGTTTTCTCTGATAAATATTTCTCTATTGATATATCTTTTATTAAAACCTTCTTTAAGAACAACAAAAACTTGTTTATTTTCAATATCAATTACTCTAATTTTTTTATTTCCGCCTATTATAAGCTTATTTTTTCCACTTTTAATTACAGGACTAATTTTAAATGAATAGCTAGATAGAAAAACATTGAAATATTTTGTTTGAGATAATTTTAAATATATTTTTTGGAATAAAGTTCTAATCGGTCTATTTGGATTGTATTTATATTCACCGTTAATAGATAAAAATATATCTGGATTAGCATTTTTCAGAAAAATTGAATTAATCAATGGATTACAATACCAATTTTGATAATTGTCATCAAATTTTTTTTTAGAGAATTTGGATGATAATTCAACCTCATAAGACTTTTTATAAAAATCTTTAAGAAAGAATTTTATTGTTTTAATAAATATTTTATCAAAAGGCTCCCTACTTTTTAAAACACTTATTTTCATTATTAATATTTATCAAATAATATTTAAATCTTTTTTATGTCTATTATCATTATTATTACAAACCCAACTGTATAGCTTTTCAAACTGTAATGTAACTTTAGACCAAGTATATTTTTTAAGTACTAATTTTTTTCCATTTTCACCCATTTTTTTTAATTGATCGTTATTAGAGACTAATAATTCTAGTAATATTCTCTCGAACTCAAAGGAATTTCTTTCAATCCACCAACCACAATTAAATTTTATTAAATCTGACCATGGTGTTTTAGTGGTTGTAATTACTGGTTTGGATCTTGATAATGCTTCTATAACTGTTATTCCAAAGTTTTCACCCTTGGATGGCAAAATATAACAATTAGATAATTCATAAGTAATTATTTTATTTCTTGCATATTGTGGACCAATAACATATACAATATCATTTATTTTATTTTTATTTATAATTGAATTAATATCATTTAAATGATTTTGTTCATTAGAACCAACAATTAAAAAAATCCAATTATTTTTTCTGAATTCATTTTGGATTTTGACAATAGTATTAATAAGCAATATTAAACCCTTCCATGGATGTATTCTGGAAAGAAATAACAATACTTTTTTATCAATTGGAATGGAATATTTTTTTTTATAATTAAAAATCTCTATATCATTAATTTTTTCATTTATCATTTCTTCATGAACGCCATTAGGTATAATAGAAATTGGTTTTTTTGGAAACATTTTTTTTAATGACAGAGCCTCTTTTTCTGAACATGCAACAATACAATGTGATCTTTTAATGTTTGCTTTCTCATACAATTTTAATGCAATTCTTTTCTTGATGGGCGATCGTTTGAATTTTTCTGGTTCTAATAAGCCATGAGGATTTACAATAAATTTTGTGCCTTTATTTAAAAATATGGATAAAATTGAGAGTGGCATAAATGTGCCATGTTGATGAATAATCTTAAGATCATCATTTAAATGAAATTTAATTAATTTGATAATTACCTTTAAACCTATATATTTTGGTATTAAATGAATTTTACTTTTACTAATTAAGTTTTTTGATTTTACATATTCAAAATCAGCATTATTGCCATGAAACCATAGCTGTATATTTTTAATATTTAATATTTGATAGTTAATGATTGAATGTACAACTTCACTAATTCCACCTCCAAATTTTCCAGCTGTATTACTTAAGTGTAATAAATTATATTTTGAATTTTTCAATTTCATTAAAAATTAGGTTTGCATTCTTCTTTGAAAAATTGAAAGAGGCTTTCCTGCTATTTTTTTTCATTTTAACAAAGTAATTTTTATTGGTTTTACATGCAGATATAAATGATTTTAATTTTTCTATACTTTTTGTTTCATCACATAATCCAATATCATATTTATTAATTATTCTATTTAATTCAGATTTTTTATCAGCTTCAGCATAAACGACTGTTCCTGCTGCCATTATGTAAAATAATTTACTGGGAATTGAAGCTGTTGAATCATTCTTATCAGAAGAAAAACTGTCTAAAACAATTGAAATATCTGGTGCAGTTAATGAATATGGAAGCATATTGACACTTTGAAATGGTAATATCAGTAAGTTTTTAAGATTATTTTGCTGTTGGAAATCATCTACTAAAGTTTTTTTTGATCCATCACCAATAATTATTATTTTGATGTCTTCAGATTCTTTTAGTTCAATAGCAAGATTAAGTAATTTCTCAATATTGTGTGTTGCTCCTAAATTTCCTGAATACATTATAATAAATTGATCTGGTATGTTATTCTTTTGGAGAAATATATTTTTTGATTTTGGTATCGGAGAAATAAAATCAGTATCAGCCCACCATGAAACTACATTTATTTTTTCACTAGTACAATATTCTTTAAGCATTTCTCTCATTCCATAACTTGGTGTAAACAAGCTCTTTGATTTTAAAAATGATTTTTTATTCAAATAAGAATACAATTTATAAATTACAGATTTTTTAGATATTAATGGGTGTGCTAATAATGCATTAGGGTACACGTCGTAAACATGAATAAATGATACCGATTTAAAAATTAGGTTTAAAAAATAAATTATTGGTGGATTAGAGGAATAATAAATTATAACATCTTTTTTTGAATCAAAACACAAATAAAAAAATGATTGAATAAAAAAAGTAAACCAAGTTAATAGTCTTATAAAATTATTATTCTTTTTGTAAGTTATAAGCTTTCTAATTTTTACAGAATCATTTAGCTTAGCATAGGTTTCTATGACATTGCCAGTATACAATATAATTTTGAAGTTTTGATTTGAAAAAACATTAATAATATCAATTAACAAAGGGCCAGTTTCTTGATTAATAAATATTATTTTTTTTTTCACAATTATTTGATTATAAGTTCAATTATTTTTTTGCTAATAATATTTATAGAATCTTCACACCAAATTTTATTCATTGATTTTTCAATTAAAAATTTATTTTCATAACATTTTAATCTTTTGGTTAATATTTCTTCAGAATCGGGAAAAGGCTCATCCTTTAATTTAGATCTTCTTAATGATTCTTTTACACTAATCAATAAAACAAAGTGATGATCAGGTTTTAGAGAAAGAAATTTCAAAAGTTTCCAAATAAACCACTTATTGAAATTAATTTTTGGGTATGCCAAATTAAAATCTATTTCTGTGTCTAGAATATACCTGTCAAAAATAATATTATAACCTAAAAAATATTTAATTCTTAAAATAAATGCATAAAAAAGAATTAGGTCAAAAATCGATATGTATAGCCATAAATTTCTAACTATTGAATTTTTTAATGATTTTTCTCTTAATTTTGACTTACCAGGCTTAGGAATATTTTTTTTTAAAATAAATCTTAAGATATCTTTTAATTTTTGAAATCCTGGTGAATAACCTCCTCTTGACCAGAATTTAAAAACTTTTTTATCCTGATTTTGAAGGTAAGTTTCAACAATATTGATTTGGGTAGATTTACCTGAACCATCTAGACCAGAAAATACTATTATTTTTGGCATGATTACTTTATTATCTTTCTGTAAATATTGAGTAATAATATAAACATATAACTCTGAATGAAATAAATTGGACTTAAGTGTTTCAGATACAATTTAAACCAAACGGAAAGAGCTTCTCCATTTTTTCTTTTAAACAGATATCTATATATTGATAATATCTTCTCATTAAAACCCATTTTTTTATTAATATTTAATGATGTATTCTTAGTAAAAACCATAGATATACATTGAGGATTTATGTACATTTTCAAACCAGCTTTTTTTACTCTGTAAGAAAAGTCATTGTCCCCTCCATAATGAGGAAATGTTTCAGAGTTGTAATTACCAATTTTTTTAATAATTGATGTTGGAATTAGTACACCTCGCCCGTGAACCTCATCAGTCTCGTAGACTTCATTTGGTAATTTATTAATAAAATTTCCAGCTTTTACAATATACTTTGATGCAAAAATTGGAATCAGTTTATGAATTTTTTTAAAATGTGAACCTGCCCAAAGAATTATTTCTGGATTTTCAATATCAACAACTAAGGAGGCAACAATTGAATTATTATTTTTTTTTGATGAATTAACAAGTTTATAAATTGTATCAACTGAAATTACTACATCAGCATTCACTGACAATATATATTTACAATCCAAAGAAATACATTCATTTATTCCTTTAGCTAAAGATCCAGTCCACCAATTATTTCCATCTCCTTTAATTTGAACAATTTTTGGATAATGTTCTTTAAGCCAATCAGATGTACCATCATTACTGTTATCATCAAAAACTACAATTATAAATTTTTCACTATAAAGTGAAGGTATCGATTGTTTTAAAACATATAAATTATTGAAACAAGGGATTACTATGCCAATTCTATCCATTGTTATTTTTTTTTAATGAAAAAGCATAGGAAATTGCAATACATATTAAAATTAGCATGAAAACTGAGCTAAATTGTTGATGCCCTCTCTCCAATATGAGGTAAATAAAAATTACACTTGCCCATATGTTACCATAAATGTCATTTGACAAAAAAAGTTTTAACATAGAGTAAAAAGCAAGTCCATAAAATATTATTAATAATACAATTCCTCCTTTCATAATTAAATTATTTTCCCCTCTGTGCATCATCATTATTCCTCTTTCTGAATATTTCCCAAATGGTCTTAAGTTGGCCGCACCCATGCCTTTGCCTAATATTAACTCATAATTTGATAAATCTTTAAAATAATATTCCGCTTCAATATCACGAGGTTCTTCCTCATCATCTATCAATTCAAATCTATATTTTAACAAATCATATGAAATAGTTAAAAGTTCCTTGTTTTTATTTATTATAAAAAAAAGTGAAATCGTTATTACAAAAATAATTGATAATACACTATACCTTAATCTAATTTTTTTTAATCTAAAACCCTCAAAAAGCGTGAAGATAATTGATATAATAGCTGCTACTATATATGCTCTGGATAAAGCCACAAGATTAATTATTGTAAATAAAGAAAATGCAAAAACTAAAATTAGTTTTCTCTTATTATCAAAGAACCATATGAATGGTAATAGGATAATTGATATTTGGAGTGTTTGGAAAATAATTTTAAAATTAGATCCCTCTTCCTCAAATACAATTCTCTCACCTATTTGTTCAGCTGCTCTGAAACCATATTTATTTAAATATAATAAACTACATAATGCAGAGATTATTAATAATAAACAAATCATTTTTGTTAATCTTTCAGTAATGTATAATCTATTTTCAGGATTAATTATAAATAAGAATATAATACTAAAACTAGAGAGTAGGTCCATTATAAGAAAACTCAAAAAGTTTGATTTTAGTAAACCATAAATCAAATAATAAATAATTAATAAAAAATATATCCACAAAAATTGTTTTCTTAAATTTATTACGTAGAAAAACATCTTGTAAAACAATATTCCTCTAATAACAAATGATAAATATTCAAAAAATTTTGCTTCAAATACCATCATCAAGCAATAATTGAGGTATAGAGCGCCAATTATAAATATTATACTATTAATTTTTTTTTGATACTTAATCATGCGTTTTACAATAATCTCTTTCTTCAACTAATTTTGGATTTTGCCATGTTTCAAATATATAACCAGCATCAATAATCAAACATGGAAAGTTATTTAATTGGTTAAATATGTTGACTTTACCTAAACCCCCTCCAACAAAAATTATGTCAGTATTATTATTTATTTTGTTTATATCAATTTTATCGTTTAAGGAATTATCCTCAGAAATTTTTGTCCATGAGATATCTCGAACTTTATATGATTTTAAAATTTTTTCAATTTTTATTTTTCTCTCATCATTATAGGATGTTATTAAATGAATACTTTTGCTAGTATAAAATTTTCTAAATCTTTTATTGGTTAATAATATATAAACAAAGTAAAAAGGTATATAGTTTCTTTCAGATAAATTAATATTATTTTCTAATAAAAATGATTCAAGTTTTGGCAAGTATTGTTCAGAGTAAAATCCTGGCTTAATTATAGTGTAAATTGCCAAAATTCCTTTTTTACTAATGTGCTTTAACGCAATTGAATATTTATTGATTATAGCTGGCTTAATTTCATTAATATTATACCGTCCAGATGTATAAGTCCTTGACTTAGCCTCAAAATTTTTGCTAAAAAATTTTTCATAATACTGCTTTAACATGTGATAGATTAACTTTACGAAAGGTTTTCTAAAGTTTAATTCATTAGTGCCTAGTAAAAATTGGAATTCTCCATCTGCTAACCTAATTATTGGAAAGTGGATTTTTTTATCAATTACTTTTAAAACTTTTCTATAAAAATCATTTAAAAGTGAATT
>MDSV01060704.1_pt1 | contig 14896 bp, 17 predicted proteins | sample 810851 | NCBI WGS metagenome assembly MDSV01 (sample SAMN05326640, study PRJNA326480) | marine metagenome | isolation source: seawater | place: Atlantic Ocean: North East | collected 2012 | reverse complement strand
TTCTTTCTAATCAAGAGCCAAGAGGCAACCGCAACTAGAATGGCTAAACCGAAAAGAAGAAGTGAATCGAATAGCATGGCGACCGAAAATCCTAAAAATGGTAAGGTGAGATGATAACATTTACAGATGAAAAGAGAGACGTACAAACATAAATCGACGGCTGGAATTCGGATAATCGGCGGTTCGCTTAAGCGCTCAAAAATCGAAGTACTGGACCGTAGAGGGCTGCGCCCGACACCTAATCGTGTAAAAGAAACGCTCTTTAATTGGTTAATGCCCTCAATATCGGGGGCATCAATTTTAGATTGTTTCGCTGGCACTGGGGCTCTGGGGCTTGAAGCCCTATCGCGTGGCGCATTGACCTGCACATTCGTCGAGCAAGACCCTCAAGCAGCAAAACACATCCATACCAATCTCGAACGATTTCGGCTTCACGCGCAGGCGAACTTAGTCATCAGTGATGTCTTCGAAATACCACGTGAAATGCTAATTCATGCCGATATAGTGTTCGCTGACCCGCCATTTCATTGTGGGACTAGTCAGAAATTTCTCATCTGGGTCAAAGATAAAATGCATCAAGACTCTCGCCTCGTTATAGAATGCGGAAAACATGAGGCCTTAAATCTAGAGGGGTTTGAAATAGTCAAGGAATTGAAAGCTGGTATTGACTGGCTACGCTTACTAAGGCCTGTATCATGACTACGGCCGTTTATCCAGGAACCTTTGACCCAATCACGAACGGTCATGTTCATGTTGTGGAACGGGCCGCGCGTATCTTCGACCGAGTCATTGTCGGTGTTGCCGGATCGACACATAAAACAACCTTATTCGACCTCGAAACCCGAGTGAGGCTAGCAGAACAGTCACTCGCACACCTAGACAATGTTGAAATTCGGGGATTCCATACACTGTTAGCTAATTTTACGCAGGCAGTCGGTGCGCGAATTTTACTCCGAGGTTTGCGCGCGGTAGCAGATTATGAGTACGAGTTGCAACTGGCGAATCTTAATAAACAACTCGCCCCAGAACTCGAGAGCCTATTTTTAACCCCAGTGGAACACTACAGTTTTATTTCGTCGACTCTTGTCAAGGAAGTTGCTCGTCTCGATGGACAAGTTGAGGCATTCGTGCCACAGATAGTGGCTTCCGCACTAAGAGATCACTTTGACCACTAGGTTTGACATCGGGGACAAAAGAAGCTGTTCCTGCCGGCAATCACTCGACTACCAATCGCGTGACAACACCTCTTGCATGGGTCTCCGGCACGACCATATACAGTTAGTGTTTGTTGAAAGTACCCCGGTTCACCTTGTCCATTTACAAAATCACGCAACGTTGTCCCACCGGCCTCAATCGCACAAGATAAGACCTTTTTTACTTGAGTAGCCAAGTCATTATATCTGGCACGTGAGATTCGATTTGCTAGCCTCGCCGGGCGAATTCCCGCTAAAAATAACGATTCTGATGCATAGATATTACCTACACCAACAACGACAGAGCTTGTCATGATGAATGACTTTACAGCAATATTTCTGCGTTTGGATTGTAGATATAACCACTCACCGCAGAATGCATCTGATAGAGGCTCTGGACCCAGACCATCAATTAATTGTCTTGCTCTCTCCGAATCGGCCCACAACAAACATCCAAACCTACGCGGGTCGTGATATCGTAGTTCCAAATCACCAACTTGAATCTGCACATGATCGTGAAGCTTTAATGGTGTTTTTGGGTCAACAAGACGGAACGATCCACTCATCCCCAGATGCGACAGTATCTTAGTCGTCTCGGTTTCAATCAGTAAATATTTCGCTCGACGAGTTACCGAAACACAGATTTCATTCAACAGCCGCCGCGAGAAATCGGATGGGATGGGCCATCGAAGTGATGGCTGATTCACTCTAACCGACGCAAACTTTTGCCCTATAAGAAAGGGAGCGATTCCTCGCGCCGTTGTCTCGACCTCAGGAAGTTCAGGCATAAGCCTTTACTTGATCTTTGCTTCCTTGTATATCACGTGCTTTCGTACCACAGGATCATACTTTTTTAACTCCAGCTTATCTGGGGTGCTCCGCTTGTTTTTGTCGGTCGTATAGTAGTGACCGGTACCAGCGGAAGATACTAATTTAATCTTGTCACGCATGGTTTAAACCTTCTCGCCACGTGAGCGGATATCCGCTAACACTGCATCAATACCTTGTTTATCAATAATACGCATGCCTTTTGTAGAGACGCGAAGACGTACAAATCGCTTTTCTGATTCAACCCAAAATCGATGCCAGTGCAAGTTCGGGAGGAAACGACGCTTCGTCTTGATATTGGAATGCGATACATTATTGCCGGTTGCAGGACCCTTTCCTGTTACTTGACACACCTTTGGCATAATTTGATTCGCCTTTGTTGCTCAGACCCTGAAAAAATGGACACAAATGATATCGTTGCCGGTAAGAACATACAAGTGACAATTAATCGCCGCTTCGAACGTCGGCTGTTTCTGCCGCCCGTGCTATGGTTGGCCCTTCAATCAAAAGAGAAGATATGTGACAAGAACATCCTGGCTGCAAAACAGACATATCGTCCTAGGCGTTACTGGTGGTATCGCCTGTTATAAGGCCTGTGAGCTCACCCGAGAACTTGGACGCCGCGGTGCTTTAGTAGAGATTGTGATGACTGAGGCAGCTACCGCATTCGTCAGCCCTCTTACGTTTCAAGCGCTTACCAATCGAGAAGTTCGTATTTCTGTGCTTGATGCAAAAGCTGAAGCTGGTATGAGCCACATCGAATTGGCCCGTTGGGCTGATCTAATTCTAATCGCCCCTTGCACCGCTAATACTCTGGCGCGACTCGCATCCGGACAAGCATCGGATCTCTTGACCACTCTTTGGACAGCGTCAGAATGTGACAAGGCCATCGCGCCGTCTATGAACCAGCAGATGTGGAAACACCTGCAAACACAAGAGAATCTGGCGCTTCTGATCGATGTTGGTGTTGCAGTCATTGGACCAGACTCAGGAATACAAGCGTGCGGTGACATCGGATCAGGCCGGATGACCGAGCCGATGGAGGTCGTCAATACTCTTGAATCGCAGCTTGCCCGAGGACCACTAGCACACAGGAAAGTGGTGATCACCGCAGGCCCTACTCATGAGCCGATTGATCCTGTTCGCTATCTGGCAAATCGTTCCTCAGGGAAGATGGGATTTGCACTGGCGGCTGCGGCGAGCAGGCTTGGAGGATCAGTCACGCTGATCAGTGGGCCAGCGCATCTGCCGACGCCATCAGGGGTCGCACGCATCGACATCGAAACCGCGCAAGAGATGCTGGTTGCAGTAGAAAACTCTCTCGACGATACAGATATTTTCATTGGTGCGGCAGCGGTCTGTGATATGCGACCCGCAAAGGCCTCCACGAACAAGTTGAAAAAGTCGATAGATAATTTGTCGACTCTTGAGTTGACTGAAAATACAGACGTCATCCAGGCCGTTGCCAACGGTCGCCGACGGCCAACGGTTGTGATCGGTTTTGCAGCAGAAACAGACTCTGTTTTGGAAAACGCAAGAGAAAAGTTGTTAGCAAAGTCTTTGGATGCTGTCATAGCAAATTGCGTGGCTAATGGCGATATTTTTGGGCAGGATAATACGCAAGTAACACTAGTCCAGAATGACATGGAGAATCCATTAACGCCCGGCACCAAGGCCGAAGTGGCAATGGAGATCATGACCTTGATTTCTGAATTCTTATATAAAAGGATCTAATGTGGACCTTAAATTTAAACGACTCGATCCCCGCGTGGGCAACGACTGGCCGATTCCAGAAATCGGAACACTCGGCTCTGCCGGTGTGGATTTACGCGCATGCCTTAGTGAAGCCGTAACGCTCTCCCCCAGCGAGACCTTGCTTATCGGGACAGGGATCGCAATTTACATTGAAGACCCAGGCCTCTGCGCAATGATTCTTCCGAGAAGTGGGCTTGGACACCGCGGACTGGTGCTGGGAAATCTGGTTGGTCTAATTGATTCTGATTATCAAGGTGAACTGAAAATCTCTATATGGAACCGTGCCACAGAGCCGCAGATTATTGAACCCGGTGAACGTATCGCGCAAATGATTATTACCCCAGTAATTCAACCAAATTTTGTCGAAGTTGATGACTTCGATATATCTGACCGGGGAGAGGGTGGTTTTGGCCACACCGGGACCAATTAATGAGCGAGATAAGTCAAACAATTTTTCGTGCTTATGATATTCGTGGCACCCACCCCGATCAACTAAACAGTAAGATGGTTGAAACACTCGGCCAAGCGATTGGGACCTATGCCAAGCATCAAGGTCAGGCGACCGTCGTGACGGCACGCGACGGTCGTTTATCAGGACCCGAGCTTCAAAATGCGTTAAACCAGGGGTTGATTAAAGCTGGTATGCGGGTCGTTGATATAGGAATGGTCCCAACACCGGTCCTATACCACGCGGCACTAACGCTAGGGACCGGCTCCGGTGTGATGGTCACCGGTAGTCATAACCCGCCAAAATTCAACGGATTTAAGATGATGATTGGCGGCCATACGCTCTACGGTAAGGACATTACGAATCTTTATGAGGTGATTACGCAGTCTAAACTAGTGGTAGGCAAGGGTAGCCTCACCACCGCAGACGCACTTTCTCCATATATACATCAAATTATGGGTGACATTCACCTTGTGAAACCGCTCAAAGTCGCAATCGATTGCGGAAATGGTGTCACCGGGGTTTGTGCGCGCTCGCTGTTTGAACAACTAGGCTGCAAAGTTTTTCCCCTATTTACGGAGGTGGATGGAACCTTTCCAAACCACCACCCAGATCCGTCCAAGCCGGAGAATCTTAACGATGTCATAAGTTCCGTGCTATCCGAGAAATGTGATCTCGGCCTTGCATTTGATGGTGATGGAGATCGCGTAGGATTAATTACAGAAACAGGCCAATCGATCTTCGCCGACCGCCTAATGATGTTGCTGTCCCGGGATGTCCTCAGCAGAAATACTGGGGCAACCATCATCTATGATGTTAAATGTAGTCGACATCTGGGGCCTGTCATCAAACAAGCGGGCGGTCACCCTCTAATGTGGAAAACTGGGCACAGTCTTGTTAAGGCTAAAATGAAAGAGACAGGTGCCCTGTTGGGCGGTGAAATGAGTGGCCATATTTTTTTTAAAGAGCGTTGGTTAGGGTTTGACGATGGCCTCTATACGGCAGCTCGATTATTAGAAATTTTCGCGAAATCGAATCAAACCGCTTCATCAATGTTCGAAGCAATTCCCGACGATGTTTCAACTCCAGAACTCAATATTGAAGTACCTGACACCGAAAAATTTGCCATTGTTGAACGTGTGGCATCCATCATTGCAGATCAAGGGCTTCCTTTATCAACAATCGATGGCGTTCGCGTGGATCTTGACACTGGCTGGGGTCTAATTCGAAGTTCTAATACAACACCAAATTTGGTTTTACGCTTTGAGGCGGAATCGACTGAAGCCCTAGCAGAAATCCAGAGTACAATTCTGGATGCTCTAAAACAGGCTGAACCGACACTGGAACTTGGATCGATATGCTAAACCTGGCTCACGCGAAAGAAATTGCAAGGGTTCTCTCGGAGGCCCTTCCCTACATCCAGAAATTTTCTGGTCGTACTATCGTTGTAAAGTATGGCGGTAATGCGATGACCGATGACGCTCTGAAAGCATCTTTTGCGAGAGATATTGTACTTATGCAAGTCGTTGGAATGCGCCCCATCGTCGTGCATGGTGGCGGGCCACAGATTGGTGAGCTCCTTGAGAGGTTAAATATTGAATCAAAGTTCATTGACGGGATGCGCGTTACCAACGAAGAGACTATGGATGTTGTTGAAATGGTGCTCGGTGGTCAGGTCAATAAGGAGATCGTGAATCTTCTAAATCTTGCGGGTGGGCGCGCAATGGGCATAACCGGCAAGGACGGTCGATTCATCCGCGCAAGACAGCTGAAGATTGAACGAAAAAGTCCTGAACTTGAAGCTCCAGAGATTATTGATATCGGTCATGTCGGTCAGGTTGAGTCCATCGATACTAGAGTACTGACTATGTTGACTGAAAATAACGTAATTCCAGTTGTAGCACCGATTGGTGCTGGCCCTAACGGGGAGTCTTACAATATCAATGCAGATTTAGTTGCAGGAAAATTAGCTGAGGTTTTAAAAGCCGAAAAACTAATGCTCCTTACCAATACAGCCGGGGTTTTAGATGAAGCTGGAAAGGTTGTAACTGGAATTGTTACTGATGAGGTCAACGCGTTGATCGACGATGGCACAATTTCTGGTGGTATGCTGCCCAAGGTAGGGTGCGCACTTTCTGCAGTTAATACGGGCGTCAACAGCGCTCATATTATTGACGGACGCGTTCCGCACTCAGTGCTTTTAGAGATCTTTACAGATCAGGGCGTTGGCACGCAAATATTGAGAAAACACAACTAAATCAGGGCTCCATATTGAGAGCGATATGCATCAATACGTGGTGCAACATTAGAGGCGAATCTCGGGTCATCACTGGTAAAAGCCAGAATATCATCAAGGGTAACAATGGAGATTGGGGTTAAACTAAAGAGGTCTGCCAGCTCTGAAAGCGCAGAGCCTGATCCATCCTGACCTCGTTCCTGTCTATCAACAGCCACACAAAATGAACTTAAAGTTGCGCCGTAATTCGAAATAAATTTGAAAGACTCTCTAACCGCGGTTCCGGCAGTCACTACATCATCAATCGCTAAAATCTGACCCATTAGAGGTGCGCCAAGAAGTAATCCACCCTCCCCATGGGTCTTGACTTCTTTCCGATTGAATGACAACGGATAGTCCTGGTCGGCCTCCGCAAATGCCATAGCAACGGAAGTGGCAAGCGGAATTCCTTTATAAGCCGGACCAAACAATCCGTCGAAACGAACCCCTTTGTCAATAATCGCATCACGATAACAGCGACCCAAAATTTGGAGCTGACAACCACCTGAGATAGCAGACGCATTAAAAAAATACGGACTAACGCGGCCCGACTTCAGGATGAATTCACCGAACTTTAGGGCACTAGAATCAAGAGCTAATTCCAAAAAGGACCGCTTATATGGGGACATAAGACACGTCTAACGTTACAATGCACAAAATAGTACACCAGTTCTACTGGTCTCTCACTCCAGGGATAGAAAATCTTTTGATGCGGATAGTCAGCCTACGCTGTAACGGACTCGTTTCGGCTGTAAAACAAGGCTTAACCGAATGGCTTGCAAGTAAGGATGCAGATGTGATCTGCCTCCAGGATATTCGCGTGCGCGAATACAAAGTAATTAATGACGCACGCTTTTGCCCCGAGGGCTTTGTACCTTTCTACTTTGAAGGCGAGGATGAGGGAAAAGGCGGTGTAGCCATATTCACGCGCCATACACCCAAGGCAGTAATGCGAGGTCTCGGTTCCTACGACTTAGATCGCGATGGCCGATACATTCAGGCCGATTTCGACCACGTCAGTATTGTGTCGATTCTTCCTCCATCTCCAATCAGTGATGCAAAGGAACTACGAAGCGCTTTCATCGAATCGTTAGAAATCTGGATGCGTAAAATTCGTAAGAAACGCAGACATTTCGTCTTCTGTGGGGACTTTGGTGTCGCTGCCCGAACACTCGATGTCGAGGAATGGCATCAACATAACGAGTCTCCAGGATTCACGAAAGACGACCGTCATTGGCTAGATCATCTATTAAATGATATTGGGTACGTGGACGCCTTTCGAGAGATTTTTGGCAATGAACCCGCATACAGCTGGTTCCCTGCGGCCGATATTTTTAAGATGCCAAATCCCGGGGGTTGGCGGACAGATCTACAATTAGTTTCTCAAAAAATTTCACGTCAGGTGCTAGCCGCTGGGTATGTTACTAAAAGACCGTTTGATGATCGCGTGCCGCTTGTTGTGGACTACGATATTTCACTTAGTGTCGACGCGGACTCTTAGAGATCTGCTAGTGCTGCTTTCTGCGCTTCGATAAGCTCTGCGATACCCAGCTCACCTAGATCCAATAAGGTATTCAGCTCTTTTCGACTGAAAGGCGCTTCCTCGGCTGTTCCTTGAATCTCGATCAGCCTAGGACCCTCGGCCATCACAAGATTTAGGTCAGAATCAGCATTCGAATCCTCCGGGTAATCAAGATCCAATACCGGTATGCCTTTATAAATCCCAACAGAGATAGCAGCAACGAAACCAATCAGAGGGTCTTCTGTCAGCATCCTATTGCGTTTCATAAAATTTAACGCGTCGACCAAGGCAACCATACCGCCTGTGATCGAGGCCGTTCGCGTTCCGCCATCTGCCTGTAACACGTCGCAATCAATTGTGATTTGGCGCTCGCCCAGTTTCTTCAAATCCACGGCTGCTCGCAAAGAGCGGCCGATTAGGCGCTGAATTTCTTGTGTGCGTCCAGACTGTTTACCACGAGTCGCTTCCCGATCAGATCGCGTATGCGTCGACCCCGGTAACATGCCATACTCTGCTGTTACCCAGCCCTGTCCTTTCCCTTTCATCCAACGTGGCACCTGGTCCGCGACAGATGCTGTAACAAGTACGCGAGTATCACCAAACTCAACTAATACAGAGCCCGCTGCATGACATGAAAATCGCCGGATAAAAGAAATTGGACGCATTGCATTGCATGCGCGACCGCTTGGACGCATAGCAGAACCTCTCTAATTAAACTAAGATTACGGGCTGAAATTCATTATGACTGTCTCAACTGGATCTTTCATGCCTTATGGCCAATTATTTGTGATATCAGCGCCATCCGGCGCCGGCAAAACTAGTCTGATAGCCGCTGCAGTAGAGAGCATTGCGGATCTCGCAGTCAGTATATCGCACACGACTCGGAGCCCTCGGTCTGGTGAAAAGGATGGCCGTGATTATCACTTTGTATCCGCGTCCGAATTCCAAAAACTTATTGAATCTGAGGCTCTTTTTGAACATGCCGAAGTATTTAGTAATTATTACGGGACATCTAAGAGGGTAGTTGAAGCACAACTAGCCTCGGGAATAGACGTCATTCTAGAAATCGATTGGCAAGGGGCAGCCCAAGTTCGGCAAATAGCTCCCAAGGCTGTTTCTATATTCATCCTGCCGCCAACAAGAAAGGTACTCCGAGAAAGACTGATAGAGCGCAATCAAGACGATACTTTCATTATTGATGCTCGTATGGATGAAGCTGATGAAACAATCAGTCAAGCAACTCACTTTGACTACTGGATCATCAATGATGATTTCAAAAACACACTGGATCAATTAAGGTCGATCATCTTGAGCTACCGACAACGACGTGCGCGAATCCACTCCAAAAACCCAAGATTTTTAGAACATCTTCTCGGTTAACAATAAATTGCATATAATGTGAATTAACAAATTTTTCTTGGAGATTAAGCATGGCTCGAGTAACCGTCGAAGATTGTCTCGAAAACGTTGAGAATCGGTTCGAACTGGTAATGCTAGGAACCCGTCGTGCTCGCCAGCTTTCAACCGGCGGGAAGGATGCGCTGGTGACAGAAGAGAACGATAAACCAACAGTTATCGCCCTTCGCGAGATTGCTGAGGGCCTTATCAATAGGGAGGCGCTAGATGCTGAGGACGCGAAAACAGAAGCCGAGCTCGAATTGGCTCGTGCACGCTTCGAGCCCCGTCAACCTATTTTCGATAACGATTTCTAAAGCATGAACGCTGCCGTCGAAACAATTGACGGCTTATGCAGTCGTCTGACCAGTTACCTTGAAGATGATGAAATTCGTAAGGTCAGGCGTGCATATCTTTACTCAGAGCAAGCCCATGACGGACAAAAACGTAGGTCCGGCGATCCATACATCATTCATCCACTCCAAGTTGCTGAAATCCTCTCAGATATGCGAATGGATCATCAAAGTCTTATGGCGGCGATGTTACATGACGTTATTGAGGACACAGGGATTGCGAAAGGTGCACTAAAAGACCAATTCGGTGAGGCTGTTGCAGAACTTGTCGATGGGGTAAGCAAGTTAAACCATATTAGTTTTGAAACCCGAGCAGAGGCTCAAGCTGAAAACTTCCAGAAAATGACGCTTGCGATGGCTCGGGATATCCGTGTGATCATTGTCAAACTCGCTGACAGACTCCATAACATGCGAACTATTGGCCCCCTGAATCCAGAAAAACGCCGGCGCATTGCTAAAGAAACACTCGATATCTACAGCCCTATCGCCAATAGATTAGGTATGTATGAACTCCGAAGCGAACTCCATGAACTGGCTTATCGAGCAATGTATCCAATGCGAATTGAGCGCATTGAACGTGCTATTCAAAATGTTGCTGGAAACCGAAAAAAGATTGTTGCCGAAATTCTTGAATCGCTTGAAGGAGCCCTCGAAAACACAAGTATCAAAGGCCGTGTCGAGGGTCGCGAAAAGGCCGCCAATAGCATCTATCGTAAGATGTGCGACCAGAGGAAGTCGTTCTCTGACATTATGGACGTTTATGCGTTTCGAATCGTGACCGAATCGGTCGATGATTGTTATCGTGCCCTTGGAATTGTACATAATTTATACAAGCCAAGACCCGGACGTTTTAAGGATTACATTGCTATCCCGAAAGCAAACGGTTACCAGAGTCTGCACACCACATTATTTGGCATGCATGGCGTTCCTATCGAAATTCAGATTCGTACATCAGAAATGGACGCGATGGCCTCAGGAGGAATCGCAGCACATTGGCTCTACAAAGCAGGCTCGGACGACACGGCGGCAGTGCAACGCACAAACCGCTGGGTTCAGGGTCTTCTAGAGATCCAACAACGCGCGGGTAATTCACTCGAGTTTATTGAAAACGTTAAAATTGATCTGTTTCCCGACGATATCTATATTTTTACCCCGAAGGGTAAAATCATGGAATTATCAACAGGAGCAACGGCCGTTGACTTTGCATATGCGGTTCACACCGATGTTGGAAATCGTTGCGTGGCCTGCCGCATCGACAAGGCCTTAGCGCCCCTCTCTACAGTTTTGCAGTCAGGACAAACAGTCGAGGTTGTTACCGCAAAAAACGCAAAACCAAATCTGGGCTGGTTGTCATTTGTGGTGTCCGGGAAAGCGCGATCGGCAATCCGTCATTTCTTGAAAAATCAACAGCGTTCAGAGTCTGTTAGTTTAGGACAACGTCTTTTAAATCGAGCACTCGCAAATCTCGAATCGAGCTTCGATCAAGTCACCGATCTGCAAAAACAACAACTTGTCGGTGACGCAGAGTTAGCGGAATTTGATGACATATTAGAAGACATTGGGCTCGGTAACAGAGTAGCTTACTCCGTGGCGCGGAGGCTGATGCCGGATGCGGATACTGAACCAGCTAAGCTTTCACGAACTAATGACGCGAGCCCGCTAGCAATAAAAGGCTCCGAGGGATTGCTAACCAGTTACGCAAAATGCTGCCGCCCGATTCCAGGCGATCCGACCGTCGGACACATCTCGAAAGGACGTGGCATGGTTATTCACCACGAGGCCTGCCACAACGTATCAGAGATCCGGGATAATCCGGAAAAATGTGTTTTCTTAACTTGGGATGATGATCTCAACGGAGAGTTCTACACAGCGCTCAAAATCCAAGTTGAGACACAAATAGGCGTTATTGCTAAGATAGCATCTGCTGTTTCAGTCGCTGGGGCAGCCATCGATCGGATAAATCGCGAAGAGAGAGATGCTAAGATCAGTGTGATCGTTATTGAAGTTGGCGTTCGTGACAGACAACATCTTGCAAATGTTGTTCGCCATATTCGTCGAATCAAGTCGGTCATGAAAATCTCACGTGTACGGGCCTAGTCATGAATAAGAGTTTTATTGCTACAGAAGATGCACCTGCTGCTATTGGGACCTACTCTCAAGCTGTAAAGGTTGGTCAAACACTTTATTTATCTGGCCAAATTCCTTTAATTCCCGACAGTATGCTTTTGGTTGAAGGTGACATCGAAGCAGAAGTGCGTCAGGCATTCACTAACCTTAAAGCAGTCTGCGAAGCGGCCGGAGGCTCACTGAATCACTTGGCCAAGGTCAATGTTTTCCTGACAAATCTTGATCATTTCCCAGTTGTTAATCAGGTTATGGACGAATTCTTTGAGGCGCCTTTCCCAGCACGAGCCGCAATCGGTGTAGCCGCTTTACCGAAGGGGGCTAGAGTTGAAGTAGATGGCATCATGGTCGGGTAAGCACCGAGTCCAAAGTCGGATGTCGTAGTGCAGGCATCTGAGCTCTGTATCTGGTAGTAATAATTCGACCGACCTCAGCAGAATGAATTTTTGATCGAGTACCGTCTAAACGGTCAAAGATCTGGCGGTATTGAGTCGACCCGCGATCGACGCCGTGAACAAGATTGGGCGTGGCCGCATGATTATGATGATCTACTACCAAACTACGTAACCAATTAACAGCATCATCTCGGTGGATACGATTAGATATCGATTCGGGATTCAACTTTTTGCGCATCACCGGATCTCTTAATCGGTCCAGACTTTGCGCTGTATAAAGACCCGCGAATCGTAAGACAGTGGTTCTTACCTGAATTTCTGAAATATTGTCCTCTGCTTCCTTCACAAGAATTCCTCTCCAATGATCCGGCAATGGCAAAACCGACTCATCCAATAAGCCCGTCTGATTTTGCCCAAATACAGCGGTGGAGCTCACCCAAACCATACGATGCCCGCGACCTAGTAACGAGGCAAGGTATCTAAGCCTTGCTGATACCCCGACATATCGCCGACGATATGCATCCTCAGTCCGAACGTCCGGTGTTACGATCGCCACGATCACCGCATTTTCAGAAAGCGGGAGGTTTGCTAACCGGTTCCAACTTTCTGATAGGTCTAAGTCGAGACTCAAAAAGGTCGCATCGTGTTCTACCTGTGATCTTCGCACGCCCAGCACGCGAAATTTTTCTGACTCGAGCTGAGTTTTCAGGTTGCCACCTAACCGGCCACAGCCTAGGATGAGGATATCCCAAGGATTAGACATAACAATGACCCTCACAGAAATTCGATATATTATCGCCGTGGCGGACGAAAAACATTTCGGACGCGCAGCCTCGAGATGCTTTGTCAGTCAGCCTACCTTGTCTATCGGTGTGAAGCGACTTGAAGATGAACTCGGTGTTACCCTTTTCGAGCGCAGCAAGTCAGGGGTCCATTTAACTGCAGTCGCAGAACAGCTAGTTGAGAAAGCTCGCGGTATCCTTCGCGAAGTTGATTTATTTAAAGAGCTATCAGACCATCTGAAAGATCCCTTTCTTGCTCCTCTCCGGATAGGGGCAATCTACACGATAGGCCCGTATTTATTTCCATCCCTCCTACCTGCGCTTAAAACAGCCGAACCGAGGCTGAAGCTATACATAGAAGAGAGTTTCACGGGGACGTTGCGTCAGATGCTAAAAAAAGGGCAACTCGACGCCATCATTGTAGCCTTGCCCTTTACCGAGCCAGATATAGAAGTTCGCGAGCTATACACCGAATCATTTGAGGTCTTGCTTCCAGCGAGTCATCCATGGTCTTCGGAACCAAGTATTCCTCCAAAACATTTACATACAGAAAATGTTTTGTTGCTCGGCGAAGGGCATTGTTTCCGCGAGCAAGTCATTGATGCCTGTCCTGCGCTTTCGCAATCAATCTATGATAGAGGCAATTTAGTCGCCGAAGGTAGCTCACTGGAAACCCTGAGGCACATGGTGGCGTCAGGTCTCGGTGTGACCGTCCTCCCTGCCTCTGCGGCTGGTCTCGAAAACTACGCGCCCGGTTTTCTAACAACAAAGCCCTTCACAAAGCCTGAACCATCACGAATGGTAGCCGTGGCATGGAGAAAACAATTTCCAAGAATGGAAGCCATCGAACTATTGGTTGATGTCATCAGAAAACAAGTTGGCCCCGAACTCAATGCCAGACACCAGGCTGCCTAGCGAACTGCAGGCTCTCAAGGGCGTCGGTCCAAAGGTTGAGCACGCACTAAACCGGCTTGGCTTATTCTCACTACGAGATCTGTTGTTCCATTTACCAGCGCGCTACGAGGACCGAACTACGCTCGTGAACATCGCTGATTCAAAACCAGGGGTACCGCAGCTATTTCAGGGCGAGATTACCTCGCAGGCGACCATTCCGGGGCGCCGTACGCACGCTGTCCTGACATTTGAAGACGTAACCGGTGCCGCGCGCATTCGACTGTTTCATTTTTCACGTGCATACATCGCAACACTCAGGGCAGCAAATTCCGTAAGAATTTTTGGAGAACCCCGGGTATATCAGGGCGTCACGGAGTTCATTCATCCAGAGATTTCCGCCTTTAAATCAGAGCCGCCTCCTCTGGATAATACTTTGACGCCTATCTATCCGACCACCGAAGGACTCTCACAACCAAAACTCAGGGCGATTGTTCAGCAAGCACTTGCCAAGGGACCAGATTTCTTTGCGCTTGAGGAACTTCTTGATCAGGACTACACGCAACATCAGCCAGAACTCTGGGAGGCATTAACGGCACTTCATCAACCCGCACGAAACTTGCCTGCTACTGCATTCATCGAACGATTAGCGTTTGAAGAACTTCTCGCGCATCGACTCCTATTACTTACCCGCCGAGAAGACTACACAAGACTTAAGTCACCACGACTTAAAATGATAAAAAATCATAATCGGTCGGTGTTAACCAAAGCGTTACCTTTTGATCTTACAAATGCCCAATCAAGTGTGATCCGGGAGATTGATGGAGACCTGATGCGTGGTCATCCGATGCTACGTCTGCTGCAAGGTGATGTCGGCTCAGGTAAGACCCTTGTAGCGGCACTTTCCGCGCTACCTGTCATCGATGCCGGTTTTC
>MDSV01164523.1_pt1 | contig 14897 bp, 14 predicted proteins | sample 810851 | NCBI WGS metagenome assembly MDSV01 (sample SAMN05326640, study PRJNA326480) | marine metagenome | isolation source: seawater | place: Atlantic Ocean: North East | collected 2012 | reverse complement strand
TAGGGCGCTGTAGGCCATCGAATCTCTTTGAGACATCCTTCAATTCGATGATGTCATTGCTAGACTTGTCAGCTGCTTCTAGGTTGAAGCGTAAGCCCTTACGCTGCTTCGGCTTACGTGCTTTGAGAGCCTTCAGCTCCTGTTGCATTCTCTCGATCATCTTGTGCTTTGCTGAAATCGACTTGTCATACTTGTTCGCAGACTTCATCGAGCGAAGTGCAGACTGAGTGTGTGAGATTTTCTTCTCTACGGTCTTGATTCTGTCATCGAGTGCTGCGAGGAAGTTCTGCTTCTGTTTGAGGTACTGAGAGTAATTTCCTTTGAAGTTCCAATTTCGCAAGTTGTCAATTTCAACGACTCTTGTACAGACCTGGTCAAGGAAATATCTGTCGTGAGAAACGATGAGTTGTGCGCCAACGAATTCGTTGATGAACTCTTCAAGCCATTCAGTTGTCTGAATATCCAAGTGGTTTGTAGGCTCGTCAAGGAAGATAACATCGACACCAGCAAGTCCAACCAATTGACGAGCAAGCGCAAGTTTTGCCCTCTCTCCTCCAGATAGTGAACTGACTTTCATGTCCATAGGATGTTGGTCAAGACCCAATCTCTCAAGAATTGCCTTAGCGATATTTGCAACATTTCCTCCACCTGATGCTCCTAGCATGGTTTGCAATTCTGAGTATCTATCCATTACAGGTTGCCAATCGCCTTCATAGAATGTAGGGTCTACCATTTGCGCTTCAATAGCTGCAATTTCCTCTTCTAATTCCTGAAATTGACGCCCCTTACGAGACAACTCTTCTTCAATTGTTGAATCATCATCAATATCTCTAATTTGAGTGAGATAGGCGATTCTAATTCCTGATGCGAACTCAATATCACCAACATCTTGTTTCTGCTCAGAGATTGTGTTGAGCAATGTTGTCTTTCCAGCACCGTTGTGGCCAACAATGCCGATTCTATCACCCTCATTCACGATGATGTTGATGTCCTCGAGAACGGTGACCGGACCGAATGCACGGTCGACACCCTCGACACGGATTAGTTCACGGGACATGAACCAAGCCGGCTGACGCTCGCTTATGGACTCACCGTATGAGAGCGATTCGGAAAAATGGAAAAAGGTCGCTAAAACGACGTTTTGACTACGCGTTTCAACCGAAGACAATATACCGTCATAGATTCCGTGAAACCGGAGAGAACTATACTCTCCGGTGGAAATCCATGGGATGGAAACACGACATCCGTCGTGCCCCGGCCGTCCGCGACCGAGGCACTGAAGCCGACCTGCAAGCGCGTATTTTTGCAGGGAACCGAGTATGGGTTGTTGGAGATGTACATGGGCACTTAGGTACACTGAGGGCCTTGATGCACAGACTGGATCTAGCAGAAAATGACAGAGTTGTTTTGCTCGGTGATATGATTGACCGTGGACCTGACTCTGCAGGAGTAATCGAATATATTCGAGAGAACCCTAAAATTCATGCTATCAAAGGCAACCACGAACAGATGGCGATTCAATCACTACAGGCTACAAATATCGAACTTAACAAAATCTGGATGGCCAAGGGCGGCGCATCAACATGGGGATCATACATCGTTGCTGCGAAGGGGGATTTGCATCGAGCAAAATTGACATTCGCTGAAGACTGTGCTTGGCTAGCAGACTTACCTAGCCACCTAGTTTTAGATGATTGGAGATTGGTACATGCAGGATACCATCCTAGAATGGACCTAGATGAGCAAGATGAGAAAACTCTGCTATGGATTAGAAGAGCATTCTTCAAGCACGATGAAGCAATTGATGAAAAGCGATGTATTCTATTCGGGCACACTCCAACTACCAAATTCAAGCGCAGCGGACAGATTGCGCATTCCAAGATATCACTCCGTGATGGTAGACCGTCATGGATCGCAATGGACACTTGTGCCTACAATCGAGATAGCCCTGGAATCTCAGCTTATGAGCTGACAACTGGTAAGACTATCAAGCAAAGAACACTCAAGAGTGAACACTGGTGGTTGAATACCGAGTCTAAAGAAGCACCTGTTGCAGAATTCTTCGGTTTGGCAGAACTTCGCCGCCGGGCCCGCAAAGTTGTGGCGGCTAGAGAGAAGGCAAGACGACGCCTGGCAATGGCAGGAGTGTCTCGCAAGGTGAAAGGGCCAGTTTCTTTCCGCATTGTAAAGCGTAAATTACCACTTGTGGAAGATACAATACCTACTTCCGGAATTCAATCTCGGGATTCCGTAATATATCGCGTTTGAGGGACTGCGACGCAATTAAGCAAAGGTACAAAGAGTGAATACGTCAATGGCTGTTCATGGCGAAGGAAACTACCGACAAACGCCCGTCTGCTGCTGAATCTCTGGTCAAGGCGACTGTAACAGTTCTTGACAATGTGAATGTTCAGGCTCAGTTCATGAGAGCATCAATGGAATCCGCCAAGCAATTAGGGGCTCACAAGTTGACTTACCTTGCATGATGTAACAGAAAGGTCATGTCTGTAAGCGCCTTGGGAGAGGCGTGGACTTAACCGCAATCTCTGCTGCTGCCGTGATGTTCATTCTCGGTGCAACCTCTCCAGGCCCATCTTTGGCTGTAGTTTTGCGTAACACTATGATCGGTGGCAGAGGTAGAGGACTAGCTTGTGCAGTAGGACATGGAATCGGTTTTGGGTTCTATGCGGTTTCGGTTGTATTTGGACTTGTAATCATAATGGAAAACAATCCAGATGTATTCACGATAATGCAAATCGTTGGTGGATTATTCCTGCTTTACTTAGGAATAGAAATGATGCGAGCAGAAGTCAAAGAAATCGAACACTCGCAGGGCAAAAGAGAGGGTTTCGTAGAAGGCTTCTTCATCGCATTCCTCAACCCTAAAATTGCAGTTTTTATGCTTGCAGTTCTTTCTTCCGTCCTAGACCCATCAATGTCTAGTGACACTAAATGGTTCATTGCTATCATGGGAGCTAGCATTGATACAGTTTGGTATGTGCTTGTAGCACTTCTACTATCCAACTCAACCATATTGACGAAGATTCAGAATAATCAGAAGATTCTGAATCAAATTACTGGCCTACTAATGATTGGATTAGCGATTTGGACAGCCTACAGACTGTCCGGACTATGACAATCAATACTATTGAGGTCAAACCATTCGAGTGAGTCATGCCAGAACTCCCAGAGGTCGAAACCGTTCGTACTGGGCTGGCTGGCTCATGGATAGGAAAGCGCATCGATGGCGTTGATTTACGTCGCGAAGGACTGCGTTTCCCTTTCCCTGAGGGATTAGAGGAAAGGTTGACTGGAAGGGTTGTCAAGCAAATTAGAAGGCGCGCAAAATATCTTCTAATCGACCTGGACAATGGCGATGTACTTCTTTCGCATTTAGGTATGAGTGGAAAATGGACTCTTGATGCGAGTGATTGTGAAGGCAAGCATGACCACGTAGTGATTTTGTTTGATGATGGTAGTATGTCTGTCTACAATGATCCAAGGCGTTTTGGAGTCTTGGACATATTCCATGGAACATCTCACAAACTGTTGGACCATCTCGGGCCTGAACCCCTCGAAGATTGGACTGCTGATGACCTGTATCAAAAGTTGCAAAAGAGAAAAAGCGCAATCAAAATTTGTATTCTCGATCAAAAGGTAGTGGTAGGAGTAGGTAATATCTACGCATGTGAAGCCCTAAATCGCAGCAAAATCTCACCTACACGAATGGCGAATAAAGTCAAGAAAAAGGAATGTGAATTGTTGGTTAAGGAAATCAAAATTATCCTAGCTGAAGCGATTCAAGTTGGCGGTTCGTCCTTGAGAGACTTCGCAGGAGTTGATGGAACTCTTGGCTATTTCATCCACCAATTCAAGGTGTATGACAAAGAAGGCAAGGAATGTGAATGCGGTGGAACAATCGAAAGATTAGTCCAAGGTGGACGCTCTACATTTTGGTGTAAATCCTGTCAAAAATAATCAGTAGTGCTCTAGCACTGTTCTGACGTCTTCAACGAATAAATCAATTGGAAAATCGAAATCTGACCATACAACTCTACCTTTCAAGTCTGTATCGAGGATGTAGGTAGGAGATGGGTGAGCAACAGTATATCCTTCATCAGAATCATCACTTTCTTCAACCGGGAACACTCCATAATTTTCGTACACGGGGTCGAGATATTCCTTCGCCCCAGTAAGGTGAGGCCAGTCATATCCGCGGTCCTCTGTCCAATTCCTCAACTCTGAGGGCGAATCATGTCGCCAATCTACCGTTACTGAAACTATGCTAATTTTCTCAAGTTCTTCTTCGGTTAAAGTGTCCTGTACCGTCTTGATGTTCTGACTTGTTACAGGGCAGGTGTTGTCACAACGAGTGAACATGAATACCAGAATTACGACTTTGCCCTCTTGGTCATCAAGACTCCATATCGGCCCCTCTGCCTCTTCCAATGTGAACTTGTAAGTCGCACTTCCTTCAAGATCCCGTCCGTTAAACTTGACCGCTTCATCTTCGTCTTCAGAAAAACAACCTGGTAACAATAGCAACAATGTCAAGAAGATGGCTTGCAACCTCACTTAGACGCCTCCCAAAGTAGTAGAGCATTAGCAATTCCCAGAAGAATCATCGCTACTGAAACGCGCCAATTTCTACTCTCGAGGAATGTGAAAACGCCACCGATGATGAATAGTACACATGCCACCAACATTAACCATTGAGAAACTGACATTACATTCACTCCAATTCAATGACTGTACGTAGATCTTCTACAAATAAATCAATTGGCCAATCATACTCTGTCCAGACAACTCTACCATCCAAGTTGGTATCTAGGATGTAAACTGGCTGTAGGTGGACATCTTGGTAGGTTTCATCATCATAGGGCGTGACATCATACTCTTCGTATGTGTTGTGGATTTCATCTGAATTCCAATCGGTCAAGTGTGGCCAATCAAGGCCTTTCTCTTCAGCCCAATCACCCAATACTTCAGGCGAATCATGACGCCAGTCAATCGTGACAGAAACAAATGAGACCTTTTCCAATTCCGTTTCAGTGAGCTCTGATTTCACAACTTTCAAGTTGCTTGCAATTAGTAAACAAACATCGTCACAGCGGGTATAAACGAAGGCTAAGACAACCACTTGGCCTTCCAAATCTTCCAATGAATACTCGGATTGGTTCTGATCGCTAAGTGTGAACTTGTAGACATCCATTTTGCCTAAGTCCTTGCCATTGAAGTCCGGACCTTCTTCATCAGCAAAGCAACCGGGAAGAAGCAATAGCAGACATGCGAGGAAAACTCGGATTTGCATGTACCATCACTCAGTACTCTCGCCAGCCATTACCGCAATTCTTGCAGGTCAGCATCCTGGTCTCTGGTTCATCAGAGGAACGGGTTTGCTCAAGGTAAGAGAATACTTCAACTCCGTCGCATTTTGGACACATGTAATCTCCAACTGTTAGAACTCCCTTCATCTCGTCTGAGTCTTTGATTACCTCATAGACGCGTGTCTTTGCTTTAGTGGATGATGATGCTTTTGAGAGGTCTACTTCTTTCCCGTCAGCACCTCTAACTTTTACATTAGCAGGACCTTGGTATCCACACTTGTAATTCGTACAATTGATGTCACCTGAGGGAGTAGGAAATGACAACGTACCACATTCTGGGCAGAACATAGGAAGATACCAAACCACGCAATATATCAACATTTGTAATATATTTAGGGCAATTGTTTCATCAAGGGGGTTCTGCTGGACTACCATATGTGGCTATGGTATGACTGGAGAGCCGCCGCAGTTGCCAACTCAGATTGCAACATTCTTGATTCCGAAGAATGGGATGGTTGGCATGACACAAATGCGGTTTGCTCGAGGATGGATATGATTGCACATGAGGCTTTAACTCCTGAAGCTGAAAAATTGCTGGAAAGGTTCCCCGAAGCCAAACCTTTGATTCATGGTCATGAGGAATTACCTGATGCTGATTGGCCAATGCCGAGCAAAGAAGCCCTAGAATGCCTTGACAAGGCTGCTATCTTACTGTCAAAACGAGGTGTTGATGCTGCAGCAGGAGATCCTGACCGCCGCTTAGAACATATTCTGAAGGCATCAGACGAATTACGTGCATCATATGTTACAATCGAAGGACGATTGGTAGAATGGGTAGGACTATTCTTGCCTGAAGCACGATTTGAACGTGATAGAAACGCCCTAGCAAAGAAGGTCGTAGAGTCTGAAAACCTCGAAGGATTAGCTGGAACACTAGGTATCGGAATGCCCCCCGTAGGACCCACAGATGCTGAATGGGATAGTCTGAAAGATTGGGCTGTTAGCGTTAAAGAAATCAAAGGCCGCTTGGATAGAATGGAGAATGTTGTACGGGAATTAGCAACCTCTCACCTCCCCTCGCTATCGGCACTATTAGGCCCGATTCTTGCCGCTAGACTGTGTGTGGAAGCACATGGTCGAGCACGTTTAGCCAGATTGCCAGCAGGCACAATGCAAATCTTGGGGGCCGAGAAGGCGTTTTTCAATCATCTGAAAACCGGCGCACCATCTCCCAAACACGGTCATATTTTCATGCACCCATGGATCTCTCGCTCACCGAGGTGGGTAAGAGGAAAGATTGCGAGAACAGTTGCTGCTAAAGCGACCATTGCAGCAAGATGTGACGCTTACGGCGGCGAGGTTTGGAGTCAGGAGGCAGTAGATGCTGTGGCTACCAGAGTCGAAGTTATCCGTAGTGAAAATTCGAAGCCACGACAAGGGTGAACATATGGCAAAGAAACGCCGTCTTTCTTGGGCAGTCATAATTGATGGCCGTTCTATTTGGACTCTGAATGCTGTTCCAAAGCGATCCCAGTATGGTGAATCCCTGCGCAAATTCAGAGGAGAAGAATATCGCAGGTGGGACCCTACTCGCTCTAAGTTAGGAGCTGGACTTTCTCGTTCTAGGCAAAGCCAATACAAACTTCTGCCCAATGAAGGCGATACCTGTCTGTACCTTGGTGCAGGTCACGGTACCTCAATTTCACACCTCCATGACCATGTTTGCGGTGCAAACAACGAGAAGGGTGGCAGAATAATTGCCGTCGACCTATCTCCTCGCTGCTTGAGGGATTTGGTTCATCTATCTACTATGAGGCCAGGACTAGTTCCAGTTCTTGGCGATGCTAGAAAGCATGCGGCATGGGGGATTGTAGTATCCAAAAAAGTGGATTGGTTACTGCAAGATGTTTCACAGGCTGGACAAACTGAAATTTTCATCAAGGCCGTGAAGAGATTCCTAAAACCTGGAGGCAAGGGGTTGCTATCTCTGAAAGCTGCATCTGAAAGGTTCAGCGAAGGAGGAGAGAGAGAAGTTTTCAAGAAAGTACGAGAACAACTCGAAGATGCGGGCCTGTATATCGAAGAACAGATCGACCTTCACGGACTAGAGGACAATCATTGCCTCTACTTTGTTACCAACTAGTTTCAGTAGTCGCCTTCGACTCTTGGTGCCAAGAAGTACTCGACGTGACCTGCGCCATCTGCAAAGTCGAATGTAAGCCTCAATGGGAAGTTTTCACCGAATCTCAAATTGACATTGTCGATTTTCTGGAAAATCTTTGCTAGTGGGGTAAGGTAGGTCAAAGAGTATTGAGAGCGGGCTGGCTCTTTGCAATCAATTGCCATCAAATCATCAACCTTGAAATCGAGTTTAATCGAATCGGTTGGGCCCTTAACATCAACAGTAAATGTTGATTCAGAAAGTGAAAGATTGACTAAATCGCCCGCTAGCCTAGATGCCCGTAGTGCTTGAGAAAGTTCTGTACCGCTAATGGTGACGCCACATGGTAAGTCCAGTGAAGGAACATTTGGAGGATTCAGGGTAGAATTATCCAATGGGCGCAAATTCAACTCAATTCTACCAATTAGAATTGTTGCTTGTCCAGAATCTTCGTTGTATGTTAGTTCAACCATGTCGCCTGCACTGCCAACTGAAATGAATTGATTCATCTTCCTCATTTCTAGCCCTAGTTTTGTTTCATCGACTTCCCAAGTATCGAAAGCTGCGCTATCGACATCCATCTTGATCATAGCAACGTGTGATGGGTCTACAACCCTCACCGCTAATCCATCTTCTCCGAAATCTAGTCTTGCCTCCTCAACTACGACTCCGAGTATTTCTACAATGGTCGACATGAGTTCTTGACGGGCTGTGACGTTCAACATGAGAGCACCCCAATACTTTGTTTGCGACTTGGGAGGCTTATGAACCTTCTAATCCATAAACTGCTAAAACGCGCGGCTTTAGGGTGAATTTTTTTCTTCGCATAGGGAAGAGATGGTTTCTTGAGGGAGTGATATGTGGCCAAATTATGGCAGATGTTGCACCGCTGCTCAAAGAGGACGGCGAGCCCTTCAAAGTCGCAGTGTTGATTCCAACAATTAACAACGCTGATGAACTAGATATTGTTCTTGAAAGACTATCAAAACAGACTTATCCTGATTTTGAGATTGTTATCTCGGATTCGAAGTCTAAGGACCATACAAAGGAAGTCTGCACGAAGTACGGAGCAACCTGGATAGATGACCCTTCACGTAACCGTGCAAACGCATGTAATTTCGCTCTAGAGCAGATGGACCACGACCTTGTTCTATTCACCGACGACGATACCATTCCGCCTTTAGACTGGGTTGAGAAATTGGTTCGTTGGTTCGATAACCCTGAAGTTGGAGCTGTCGGCGGCCCAAACTTTGCACCTGATGAGGATCCGTTCGGCGCCAAGTGTGCCGATGTTGCATTCTGTACTAAGTTCATGACTGCAGGAACCAGATATGGCGCTCAGCCAAAAGGAAAGCTGGTCCCAATCACACACAATCCTGGCGTTAACTGTGCACACAGGATGGCAAATCTAAGAGAGGTTGGATTCTTTGAGGATGGATGCATTGGAGCAGAAGATGTTGTATTGGATGCAAAAATTCAGAGAAAGGGACACAAGTTGTTCATCGACCCTGAAAATGTGATGCCGCACAGACGCCGTCGACCATTCAGGCCATACATGAAACAGATGAGAAATTATGGCTACACTCGGATGGTTGCAAACAAGCGGTGGCCTGAAATCGCAGAATGGTCACACACCGCAATCGGATTCTTCCCGTGGATTGTAGTCGCTGCTGCTATCAGCGTGATTTACGGTGCCGCTACCGGAGGTGCTGCTGCAGACACATGGTTTACTCTGAGTGGAGAGTGGGATATTTCTCGAATCGCATTCCACATCCCATTGGGGCTTGCTGGATTTTACATCGCTATTTCTTGGCTTGGAGCAGCAATTGGAACTAGTCCACATCGTAGTCTAGGGACTGTTTTCTTCGCACCACTATTCGTTTTCCTAGCCCATTGGGCGTACGGCGCTGGAGTCAACAAAGCGTGGAAAGAGATTCGTAAAACCGGCGGAAGTGCCGGAGTAGGCGAACAGATAGACGATAGAATCCGTACCGCTTGACTAATTTTATTCGGTTCACGGCCTAGGGTCCGTTATGGCGCAGACATTTCGTGAGAGAGTCGATGCGCCAGAGGATACCAATGACGCCAGAGAAATTTGGATGTTGATTCGTAGCTGGCTTACGATCATCAGAGTGATTATGGTAATCGCCATAATCATAATCGCTGAGATTTTTGAAGAAGTTACTTTGCTGAATTTCTCCCTCTCGGTGTGGGCTATCGTTGTAGGATTCCCGCTGTTCTTACTTGTATCAATGGTCATCATTCAAGGCGACAAGCGATTCGCTCCTGACTTAGAAGAAAAGCGCAGAAAGCGTGTAGAGGACAGGGCATAATCAGCGCTGACCGGTTTGGATTTGCCACTGACTAGCGTAAACTCCGTTGTTAGCGATTAGAACTTCGTGTGTTCCTCTCTCGACAATCGCTCCATCTACCATGGAGATAATCTCCTCAGCATTACGAATAGTGGACAACCTATGTGCAACAGCGATGGTAGTCCTGCTACCTCCGCTTGCGATAAGATTCTCTTGGATTCTCTTCTCAGTTTCAGCATCTAGTGCACTCGATGCTTCATCCAACACAAGCAAACTTGGGTTCTTCAGAAGTGCCCGAGCAAGTGATACTCTCGCTCTTTGGCCACCGGATAGCATGGTTCCCCTATCTCCAACCATGGTATCTAATCCATCCTCGAAGTCATTTACGAATTCTGCAGCGCCTGCTAACTCAAGTGCCTTCATTATTTCTTCATCATTAGAATCACGGTTGTATGCAACGTTTTGCTTCAGTGTTCCAAAGAATAGGAACGGCTCCTGGCTTACGAATCCCATGCCTGCACGTACTGAATCAAGTGTCAAATCTTGAACATCGATGCCATTGACAAGAACTTGCCCTTCTTGCGGCTCATAGTAGCGCATTAGCAATTTCAGAATCGTGGTTTTACCTGCTCCTGTGTGACCCATCACACCTAGGAATTCCCCCGCACTAGCCTTGAATGAGATTCCCGCAAGGACCTTTGTTGAGGTTCCAGGATAAGTGAAATGTACATTTTCAAACTCAATAGAAGTGATTGGACCGTCCAATTCTTTCGCATCTTCCTTATCGGTAATGGTAGGCTCTAAATCGACCAAAGCAAAGACCCTCCTAGCGCTAGCCTCACCTTTCTGCAATTGATTTACAAGCATACCAAAGATGAACATAGGCATCGTCATTCTTGTTGAAATCAGAAGGAAAGTTACTAACTGTCCAGTTGTAATATCTCCAGACTTAGTGAGATATCCTCCAACAGTAACTAGCAAACCGAAAGCAATTCCAGCGATACCATACAAACCAGGCAAGAAGCGGTTTCTATCCCTGCTTGCACCGATTGCTTGATCTCGGTAAGCTGTTGATTCTTCATCAACACGGTTTGCTTCCCAGTCTTGAGCATTGTATGCTTGAACTACGGAAATACCTGAAATTACATTCTCAAGTACTGCGGTAATGTCTCCAGTAGATTCTCTCTGCTGACGGTACTTCCTTTGGACACGAGTTGAGAACAGATAAACCAGTGGAATGATCAAAACCAGAGGCGCAAACAGAACTGCTGCTAATTTCCAACTCATCAGTACTAGAATCAAAAATGCTGTACCAAATGTTACAATGATTCTAATTATCGAAGTAGAAGCATCGCTAATCACATCCTCTAGCTGATTTACATCAGCAGAAAGTACGCTCATCAGTTGCCCTGTTTGCCGCAAATCATAGTAAGATGCTTCCATATCGATTAGCGACTTTGTAGCGTCTAGCCGTAAGTCGTGTTGTACTTTGTAACCCAAAGTTTGCCAACAATATTCGCTAATTCCTTGAAACACAGCAAGGCTGGCGAAGCCAAGGAAAATGAGTAAACCATATCCTATCGCCAGGTTATCGGTGATCAGTGGGAAAATTGTGTTATCGAGTAAATCACGCATGCCTCCAAATGTACCCTCTGTATCATTTCCAGCGTAATAATCGACAGCAAAACCGATGAAAACGAATGGAAGTAAATCTGCAAACCTAGCCATTCCATTAGCCAAAATACCGGTTAGTGCCCTCTTTTTGTAATTCATACCGTAAGGTACTATTCTCCAGATTTGTTTACCTAAAATCTCAACTTTGGAAGTATTCAGCTCTTCAGGAGAGAGATGGTCATACTGTGCTGCTCTCGGATTGCCTGCTCCCATATGCGGGCGTCACGCCTTGAGATTATGAAGGTGCGTAAAATCATAACATTCATGCCCTTCTCTGTGCAACATAGTAACATGCGTGCTATGGCCCTTGTAGGCTTGCTAATTTTATCCTCGTTCAGTTCTGTTGCTGCTTGGCAACCCCAAAGCGGCCACGGAGAGATAATTGGGTTAGCTAATGGAGACATTGAATCCATTCCTATTGAGGAAATTCCAGACATCCCCAAGCATGGATTTTGGATGTTGACGCGTGAATACCCTGTTCCCTCAAACTGGGTGCATGATTTGGCAGATGCTGGCATCGAATGCTGGTCATTTTTACCAGATTCTGCATTCCACTGTGAATTGAATGGGCATACTCCTTCTGAATTAGCAAAACTCGAAGTCAATGGAATGGTCAAAATGCCTCCTTCGGCAAAATTGCATCCACACCTAATGCCTTCATTGAAAGGCGAGATGGACTCATGGTTCATCACTGAAGGAATGGGAATCATCAATGTAGTTCTATCTGGAGACAGCCTGCCAGAAGGAATCTTTGAGCGCAATGATATCGAGGTTCACTCACACAGTTGGAGGTGGGCAACTGTCGAGGTTAGAACCAGTGGTGTTCATTGGCTATCACAGCAATCAGAAGTTGAATGGCTTGAGCCAAGATTCGAGAAAGTGATTCTGAATGACGTCGCTGACGAAGTTGTTGGAGCGAATGTCCTATGGGACGCTACACAAATGGCCGGCATTAACTCGGCATGGAATGCTTTGGATGGAACTGGAATCATTGTAGCAGTATCTGACACAGGACTCGACAACGGTGTAAACAATACCAATATGCACCCAGATTTCAAAGACCACATAGTAGGGATTCACGCTTACGGAATTCCATCAACCTCTCAGCATCTAGCTAATGCACCTTACAATGACGGCGCCTCTGACTTAGACTCTGGACATGGAACTCACGTTGCTGGATCTGTACTTGGAGATGGAACACAATCTTCTGGTTCAATCACAGGTATCGCACCTGAAGCAAGACTGTACATGCAAGCAACTGAAGTATGGACAGACTGGACAACATATGTTGAGAACAACTATGGTTACAGTGACGATTACACACTGATGGGCATTCCTGACGACCTTCGATACATGTTCGATGATGCTGCAGATAACGGCTCCCATATCCATACCAATTCTTGGGGTTCATCGGTCGCTGGTCAATACACGACAAGTTCAATGCAAACTGATTACTCTGCAAGAAACCACAGCGGCATGTTGATTCTATTCGCAGCAGGCAACTCTGGAGTAGATGGAAATAGCAACGGAGAAATTGACGATGATAGCATGGGTTCACCTGCAACTAGCAAAAACGTGCTAACAGTTGGAGCATCTGAAAATGACCGTGGAACTCAAATCAGTTCCCAATGGGGCGGTTGGTGGCCGGGTAGTTATCCTAGCAACCCAATCAATTCCGATAAGATTGCAAATAACACAGAAGGAATGGCTGCATTCTCTAGCCGAGGCCCTGTAGATGATGGTCGATTGAAGCCTGATGTTTCCGCACCAGGAACATTCATTCTTTCCGCAAAAAGCAGGTCGACAAGTAGTACTGGATGGCTAGCACACACCAATTCTGATTACACATACATGGGTGGAACCAGCATGGCTACACCGATTACTGCTGGCGCATCTGCTCTACTATACCAACACCTGATGGATAACCTGAATCACACTAATCCAACTAGTGCGCTGGTCAAAGGAATCATTGCAGTAAGCGCTCATGATATGGCTGGACAATACGGCTCATCTACCAACGGTGCTGGTGAAACCGCACCAAACAACCACGAAGGATGGGGTTTGCTAGATCTAGATAGAGCAGTGAACACAACATGGGTCGACAACGAGTCTGTGAATACTGGAGATTCCAGAAGTTGGAAGTTTACAGTTCCAAGTGGAGCACCTGACCTCAAGGTAATGGTATCATGGACCGACCCTCCTAGCACTCCTTCCGCATCTACAAACTTGGTTAATGACATTGATTTCGCAGTAAAGGACCCAAGCGGAAACTGGGTTGAATACGGAAACAACCTAGACAATCTCATTGGAACAACAATTTCTTCTCCCGCAGCAGGACAGTGGGAAATACACGTAAATGGAACAAATATTCCAACCGGACCTCAACACTTCTCGATGGTTATTGATGCACCATATTCAATGATTAATCTCTCAGCTGATGCAGATGGTGACGGAATCATTGACACACTCGATGATTGTCCAAATACCGCAGGTACCTCAACACAAGACCAAACTGGATGCCCAGATGGCGATGGTGATGGATGGTCAAATGTCGGAGATGATTTCCCTAACGAAGGCACTCAATGGTCAGATTCTGATGGAGATAACTTCGGTGACAACCCTGGAGGAGTTAACCCTGATTCATGCACTTCTGTAGTAGGAACTTCGAGTTCTGATAGATATGGCTGTCCGGATTCTGATTCTGATTCATGGTCTGACCCTGACGGCGGTTGGACTGCATTCCAAGGCGCAGATGCATGTGTCTCAACGTGGGGCAATTCAACATTAGACAGAAATGGCTGTTTGGACGATGATGGCGATGGCCAATCCGATCTAAACGATGCTTTACTCAATGACGACACACAATGGCTAGACACCGATGGTGATGGTTACTATGACAATCCTAACCCTGCCACTAATTGGGATGACTGCCCATCTGTTTGGGGCGACTCGACTATCGATAGACAAGGCTGTGTAGATACTGATGGCGACGGAGTTTCGGATGATAATGACCCCTGGCCAAACGACCCATCAAGGTCCATTGATACAGATGGAGATGGCTTTGCAGATAGCGAGGATGACTGCCCGAATTTTGCCGGTAACTCGACATGGATACTCGTAGGATGTCTTGATGCGGATGGTGATGGAAGGACCGTAGAATACGATGCATTCCCTAATGATGGTACGCAATGGAATGACACCGATGGCGATGGCTTTGGGGACAATCCAAGTGGAACACTAGCTGATGATTGCCCGAATACTCCAGGAGATTCATGGCAAAATGGTACACTCGGTTGTCCTGATGATGATGGCGATGGATGGTCAAATGGTGAAGATCGATTTGTCAATGATTCATCTCAATGGCACGATGTTGACGGCGATGGTTATGGTGACAATATTGGAGGGACCAATCCCGATTCTTGT
>MDSV01174725.1_pt1 | contig 14899 bp, 15 predicted proteins | sample 810851 | NCBI WGS metagenome assembly MDSV01 (sample SAMN05326640, study PRJNA326480) | marine metagenome | isolation source: seawater | place: Atlantic Ocean: North East | collected 2012 | reverse complement strand
TTCCTCTGCTGGAGATGTTTCCTGTATTTCCTCTGCTGGAGATGTTTCCTGTATTTCCTCTGCTGGAACTATTTCCACAACATCGGGAGATTCGGAAGTCGGCTTGATCAAATCGACCTGTTGTTTGGGAATTTCTTCTAGTTGTTCTTCTTCTGAATCTGGCATCTCAAACTTTGTGACAAACTCCGGGGCGTCATCGAGTGTTAGTTCGTAGTCTTCTTCCTCTTCCTCCACAGGATCAGGAGTATCTACAGTGAATGCGAAACTTGGTTTCTGCTTGGTGACTACAGAATCGTCATTACCATACTGCTTGACATCTATGGTCACATCATCCATGGTGAATGTGGTTTTGGACCAATCCACAACTTCTTCTTCCGCGTCCTCTTCAAAATCTGAGAGTAGTTCATCGAATAACTCTGTAGCCTCTTCGGTGTCAACATTGCTAGCTTGTTGATGAGAAGCAAGATTGAGCTGATAGGAGCATCTGGAACACATCTCTGAATCCTCTGGATTCTTCTCTTGGCAAAGGGGGCACTCAATGGTATTTACAGTAGTCTTACGATTGAATTTGAATCTATCAAACACTAACGCATCCCCCCCCTAATATCCACTTCCCCTAAACACATCGTATAATCCTCACGGGGATATGAGCGGTTATGCTCAAAGGTATATCGAGATATTTCTCAGGCAATGGTGATGGGGTGCCTGTGTTACGAGAGCTTGTGAATGATGCCTCAGATGACCGGGGGCCGCGCTTCAAAAGGAGTCAAGATCATCACGAGCTGTATCAGAATCTGATTCGTTGGGAGCTTGATGATGAGCTATCTGCTACGGAGAAGAGGCTCAAGAATTGGTCTAGAGAAAGGCTAATTTCAAATGGATTAGCTCTATTTGACTTAATCGCCAAACCAGATGGCTGGCTTTTTGATCAGAGGATAGTAAAAATGAGGACGAGGAGTAGGTCGGACCTTGGTCAACATCGATTCAGACAAGGCGATATAGTGATGCTAAGTAGGGGGGACCCACTATCTGAAAAGCCAATCGAGGCCATAGTTAGTGATCGCAGAAGGGACTACATTAGGATTGTAATAAGTGATCTTCCTGCAGATTTGAGGAAGGACTCATGGAGGATGGATAGAGGTGCCAACAGAATCGCATATGACAGAATGAGAGATTCCCTCAATTCTATCTTTCAAGAGGAAGGTGGCGTTCCTCTCCGAGACTTGCTGCTAGGTTCCGTACATGATCCCCCTGGTACAGCATCCCTTCCCCCACAGCTTGGTGGAGCGAGAGGAAGGGGCTTTATCTTGGATAGTTCAATGAATTCGTCTCAAAGTAACGCGGCTCTAGCCGCGATCCAACAGAGGCTTACTCTAATTCAGGGGCCGCCGGGAACTGGAAAGACGCATACGGCCGTCAGAATAATTGAGGCATGGTCACAACAAGACCTGGGTACAATCTTAGCTGTCGCAGATTCAAATGTCGCAGTGGACAATTTACTGGAGGGGTTACTTCAACTGGGAGTCCGTGCAGTGAGATTGGGTCAACCGGTTAAAGTCAGGGAGGGGCTGAGAGAAGCGACTATGGATGCATTGATGGAAAAACATCCACTAAGAAAAGATCTCATAGATCATCTTGAGCTGAATGAGAAACTAGGTCGTAAGATCAAGGGGATGAGAGGTGGAAAAGAGAAGGGTCTTGCACACAGGGACCTAGGCAGGGGCTGGAAGGAGGTTAGAAGAATAGAGGGGCAAATGAGAGATGATATTCTTGATAGGGCGCAGGTACTGTGTTGTACTTGCATAGGATCCGGGCATGAGCTTCTAGATGGGAGAAGGTTTAGCCAGGTTCTAGTTGACGAGGCCACTCAGGCTACTGAACCATCGGTACTCGTTCCGATTGTTAGGGGTGCTAGGCAAGTGGTCCTTGTTGGTGACCATAGGCAGCTTTCTCCTACAGTAATATCTAGACGAGCCGAAGATGGGGGATTATCCAGATCTCTCTTTGAGAGGTTGATGGATATGGGGATTGTTCCTCACTTACTGACAAAACAGTATAGGATGCATCCTGCAATATCGGAGTTCCCCAATCATAGATTTTACTCTGGAAAATTAGAGAATGGAGTTACAGAATCTGAAAGAGCCGCTCCAGCCGGAGTATTGTGGCCAGACTGGGATAGACCGATAGCTTTCCTCCCCGTAGAAGGAGGCGAAATGGCGGGTCCCGATGGGGCCTCGAAGGAGAATAGGGTTGAGGCTTCATGGGTTGCTAAAATTGTAGAGGATATTGTGAATGCGGGAGAGATTCCAAAGGAAGATATTGGAGTGATTACTCCTTATGCAGCCCAGGTTAGGGCGATTCGGGATGTTCTTCCAGAATCTTTGATTGACTTAGAAGTGAAGACTGTGGATGGTTATCAGGGAAGGGAAAAGGAAGTAATCATTTTCTCATGTGTGAGATCGAATTCAGAAGGCAATGTTGGCTTCCTCTCAGACCCAAGAAGATTGAATGTGGCACTGACTAGAGCAAAGAGGGGGTTAGTTGTCATAGGAGACCCCTCGACCCTAAGACAAGATGAGAATTGGGCTTCATGGATTGAACATGCTAGGAAACACAACCTTGAGGCGTGGCACATCATAGGAATGTCCTGAGGGAGTACAATGGCAGACCACGATTCACCTATTTCTCTATCACCATCTGGTGGTTCCATTGCGCGGGCTATTGTTGCTGAAAAGAATTCTGATCACTGGAATCTCCCCGAAGGGACCATTCTAGCTTCTGCAACTAGAAGAGGGACTGGTTTCGCTATAGATGTAATAATTGTAACAACTATTTTGATGCTAGTTACTAGATTTCAACTGATAAACGTATGGAACTTGAAAACATGGGAGGAATCGACACATCATTCGTTGGCATATACTTTCATTCTAATGGCTTCTCACTGGCTTTATTGGAGGCTTACGGGAATTATGTTTTCTAGATCCCTTGGCCAAAGATCGATGGGGCTTGCCGTTGTTGCAGAGGATGGAAGTGAGATGACAAGCGAAATGTGGGATCGTAGGGCTTTCAGGAAACTAGTATATCTGATTCCTGTAGTGAATATCATAGTAGGAGCGTACGAGGTTGCGAGAATCTTCCAGAGACATACACATCAGACTAACATTGATCTCAGTGTTAAATCGATAGTAGCGCACGCGAATTCTCTTCCTCCCGCTAATCGACGGCATATCAGGTAGATTTCATGGAAGAAGCGATTTCGAGTCTCAAAGAAGGGATGTGTGCGGTCTATCCGACATCCACTCAACCTGCGCTAGGGTGCCTTCCAAATAGTAAGTCTCTGGATCTGCTGTATTCACTAAAGAAACGAAGGAGGGATCAACCTGTCAGCTTGGGTGTCGCAAATCTTGAGCAGGCAGGGCAAATTGCTCATATTCCAGAGGGCGTGAAAGATATGATTCAATATTTTCCCAGAGGGTCAATTACGATAGTTCTAGATTCCAAGGAGACTTTGGATAATAGGCTCGGTGGCGACAGGGTCGCAGTGAGATTAGTATCTCATAAAGTAGCGGTCAGGCTGATTGAAGAGGTGGGACCTCTTACTGCAACTAGTGCGAATATATCCGGAAAATCTCCTCTGGGAAATCCTTCTTTAGCGGCTAAGTCCCTCTCTACTGAAGATACGAAGGTCCCATTTGTTAATGGCATCTGTGGGAGAGGGGCACCCAGTACCTTGATATCGTGGCATTCCTCCACTGGCTCACCCGATGCAACAGTAACCAAGGTTCTGAGAGAAGGTTTAGTCGATGAAATGGAGGTTTTTGATTGGTTGAAGAATCGGATCTGAAGCAATGGAGAGACGCTGGTCATGTGGCTCGAAGAACCCTAGAGGGAATCAAGGGAGAGATTGTCGTCGGGAAGAGCTGGAACGATGTCATCGATTCAGCGGAGAGATTCATTCGGAGGCATGGTGGCCAAGCTGCATTCCCAGTAACAATTTCAGTGAATGATTTTGCCGCTCACTACACTACCAACACTGAACTTAGTCCGCCAGAGGGATGGGACAGGGAGATGGTCTTCGAAAAGGGGGATCTAGTCAAGCTAGATGTCGGTGTTCACATCAAAGGGGCTTTGGGCGATAATGCTATGACTCTAGAGGTAGGGAATGGGGGAAATCATACTGATCAGATAAAGGCGGCAAAAGATGCTAGGGATGCTGCGATAGAGAAGATGCATCCGGGAACTCCATGGCATGTCGTTGGTGCGGCGGCGGAACAAGTAGCGAAAGACTCTGGCTTCATGCCCATCTCTAACTTATGTGGGCACAAGATGGAGAGGTGGAGCCTGCATGATGGGCTATCGATACCTATGTTCGCCTGTGGCGCTAATAACCCTGGTTTCAAGGGTTCTGTGGAGGAAGGCGGAGTATACGCAGTGGAGCCATTCAATACAACTGGTAAAAGTGGAATGATCGAGAATGTGAACCCCCATAACTCATCCAATATACTGAGGGTGACTGGAAATGTGAAGATTAGGAGGGCTCTGGAAAAAAAGAAGCTGAAACCCCTAGGGGCTAGGCTAGCACACTACATAGAAGAGAGGTACAGCACTCTCCCCTTTGCAGAGAGGTGGGCATATCCACTATTGGAGAAGCCTTTCCCCGAAGAAGGAGAAGAATCACTCAGGAGGAAGTGGGGACAACTGGTGAAGAAGCTGACATCAATCAGGTTCCTAGAGGTTTATCCGGCATTGAAGGATAAGGACGGAGGTAATGTAGGGCAGTTCGAGCATACTGTCTACGTTACTGAGGGTGGGCCAGAAGTTCTAACTGTGGCTTAGTATAAGGAAAAATGCTTGATTAGGTACTTTTTCGGACTATTTCTAACAACGATTATCTATCCCCTGCCCTCAGAGCAGTATGTACGGGGCCGATTGGTTCTCGCTGAGTGCATCCCATCCCTTCGCAATTATCTCTCGCCCTGTACACTTTACTCCTGATTAGGCTCTGCCTTTGCCTCTCCGAACAAGGTCACAGAAATTATCGAGACAAGTATCAATATCATCCCCACTGACTGTTGCAGTGATGGATTCTCATTCATGAATAATATCCCCCACACAATTGTCAATACTGGTTGTAATAGCACCGCGAATGATGTGTGAGCAGCTGGTAATCTGGGCAGAGCATAGGTTATTGATATCCATCCAATGACTTGACAAGAAATGGAGAGAAGGAGGAGCCATGCATGAGCTGGCCAAGAGACTCCAAAATCGATTGGCTCTATTCCTATTCCCCCAAGAGGGATTGTACCTATGAAAAATAAGCCAAATACAGCACCAGTGGTCGCATCGAGCTGCAAGTTGGATGAGGGGGCCATCTCCCTATTAGAAAATCTATACACGATCAAGAAGGCTGAATAGAATATAGCTGCGAATATCCCCCCAATGACTCCTTTGATTGGATCTTCCCCATATGGCTCATTGTCCCATATCCCTGATATCAGAACAAGTCCCAGCATAACAAGAGGTAGTGCCAGTAGGATAGATTTGTTAGGCCTCTCGCCTAGAAGCTTCCAACTAACCAGTGTAACAATTATGACTTGTGAGTTTCCAATTAAGGTAGCTATTCCTGCCCCAATGAAGTCTATGGCACTATGATATCCTACGAAGTCAAGGGCGAGGAGAATCCCTGCGAGGAATGCGATCGATCTGGTACGTCCCGTCCTCGAATCCTGTCCCCGGGTAGCATAAGCCAGTACTAACAGAAACGGAATTGCATACAGCATTCTGAAAAAGGCACCAGTTACTGGATTTGTTTCAGAAAACTGGTATAGAATAGGGGCGAAAGACAGTATGGTAGCTCCCAATAGAGCTGTTGCCATTACTCGACGATGATGACGGGGTGACTCGCTCACGCTGTGCCGGCTTCGTACATCTCTAGAAGGCTACCGTCTTGAAACATCTCTACGACAATATCACTACCACCAATCAGTTCCCCGTGAACAAAAACCTGAGGGATGGTAGGAAAATCGGACCATTCCTTGAGTGCGGTTCTAGCCCTGGGGTCTGATAATATGTTGACACATGCAAACTGCTCCAGACCGACTTCTCTTGCAAACGCACTTACAATCTGAGCTCCTCGATTGGAGAAGCCGCACTGGGGTTGTTCTGGTGTGCCCTTCATGAAAATGACCAATGCATTACTTTCCACTATCCCTTGCAATTCATCAGCTGTCCAATTAAATTCACTCATCATCTCACTCCTTATTCTGTCGCCTGACGTGAATACCAAAAAACTCTTGCTTCCCCGAATGAGGATCAAATGATGTATTACCCATAGATGATGCTTGTTCGGAAGTCATGCACTTCAAATCAAGAGCATGTACTGAGTTATTCTCTATGTGCTTCTTGAAATGTTTCAAAACCGGCATTTGCCTCTGTAAGGGCCTTACTCCTTCAAAATCGTCTGATATGATCCTGACATGGAAGTGATCCCCTGATCCATGTAGATCTGTGGCCTCCACAGAAGCATTTGGGAATACTTTCAGAACTTCGGAAGCGACCCATTCCTCGGATACCATGCAACTGGATAGGGGGGTGTGATTTCAATGCGTTGATTGTCCGCTCTCCAATGCTTTTTGTATCTCGTTGAGATTATGGGAAATTGGGGCATTGTCATTTATGAGACCGCTTCCAACAACTGCTATGTCAATTCCCCAATCCGCAATCATCGCCGCGTTGTGGTGCTTTATTCCGCCATCGATCATAAGAATCGGAGTTTTACCACCCGATTTCTCTTGTTCATCTATGGCCTTCCTGAATTCTCTGACCTTGTTCTCTACTTGCGGCATGAACGACTGTCCGCCCTTCCCCGGTACTACAGACATCACCAATACAAGATCTAGTTCGGGTAGCAATGGCATCACATCCGATACAGGGGTATCTGGATTGAGGACGCATCCAACCTGAACACCAGTGGAATGGATTCTCCTGATAAGTTCTGGAAAATCTTGCACTGCCTCAATATGAGCGATTACCATGTCTACTCCTGCATCAACATACTGAATCCATGTTTCTTCTGCATTTGAAATCATTAAGTGGCAGTCGATGAAAACGTCTTCACCTAGTCTATCTCTCACGGAACGGATAATTGCTGGGCCAAACGTAATTGTCTTGTTAATAACCCAATTACCGTCCATCACATCCATATGTATCCAGTTGAGTCCTGCCTCTATGGCTTCATCTAGCGTTTCGCCCAGTTTACAGAAGTCGGCAGTGAGGATGCTTGGTGTGACTTCCATGTACACTCTAGACGAGGGGAGGAGGATTAGGTTCTCAATCCCTTTGATAGGGGGAATTGAGACACAGGTTGATACGATGACCCCCATTCAAGCGACTTAGGTGTACACATGGGACAGGTAATAGATACTAGCGATTCGGATTTTGACGTTGTCACAAAGAGTGGAAACTGGGTACTGGTAGATTTCTGGGCACCTTGGTGCGGTCCTTGCAAAATGATTGCTCCTGTGCTTAATCAGATAGCCGACGAGAGAGAGATTACCATTGCCAAGGTGAATACTGATGTAAATCCACTAAGCCCTGGAAGGTTTGGAGTCAGGGGGATTCCTGCATTGATACTCTTCAAGGACGGAGAGGTTGTTGACAGGATGACTGGTGCCATGCCCAAGGCCGGAATGGACTCCTGGTTAAACAGGCATATGTCCTAAGACCCTGAAGCTTCTCTAAGCCTCTCTGATCTATCCTCAAGGGGACTACCTACATCCCGGAGTAGCCTTGTTCTGATTGCCTCATGTAACCACATGCCATCCTGAAGCTCGATCATCAGTCCCCTCTCAATCAACTCTGGGGGAGGGGGGCCATTGTGCATGGCCGCTTTAGCAAGAGTCTCCCAAGGCACGGGCCTGTCTGCCACAGAAAGAATCGAGAGTATCTCCCTACTGTCCTCTGGAAGGACATCGAGAATCTCCTGGTCGAGAAAACGCATCCAGTCATCGTGAATGGTATTTCCATAGAGTTCCAATAACTCCACAGCCAAAGGGTGCCCTCCAGTAATACTGTGGATCTTGTTTACCTCAGTATCACTTGGTAAATCTAGTGAGGATATCCATGCGTCTACCTCGTCGATTGAAAGTCCTGAGAGTCCTAATTCTCGTACTCTCCCCCTAGTATGAACATCCCTGGTGTCGTAGAATGCAAGCTTGGTTCTTGAAATTAGAATTAGTCTCAATGATGTGGCTTCTGCTATCTGTAAGAGTGCACCAAAAAGATGGTCTCCCTCTGATCCTATGTTATGCACATCGTCCAATACTACCAATAGTTCTGAATTATTCTTAGACATAGATCCTGAATCATCTAGGAGATGTGCTGTTAGTCTTCTTCTGTAGGAATCTATATCGATTCTTACTCCGGGCCTCAGAGGGAGGGTTTCCAATACCGAGAAGGGGTCTTGTAAGTCATCATCTAGTCCTATTCCTATTCTATGAAGTAGGCTTGTCGCTATTCCCAAGGGAGTGTCCCATGGCTGACAAGGATAATACATGATCTCAGTGTTTGGATGTGCTGATAGAATTCCATTTAACCAGTATGAGGTCAGGGTTGTTTTACCACAACCAGCGATTCCAGAGATAACGAACATTGGAACTTCCGATGAAAACCATGCGTCTAATTTTTCCATCTCCATTGATCTACCATGTACTGCCCTAGTGGCAGGAGGTAGATTGTGGTAAGTAGAGTGAGCTCCTGAAAGTAGGTTCGTTGGAACTTTTGACCTATCTCGAGATGAGACTATCGCTCCAAATCGGATATCTCCGAAGTTCAAGACCCCTTCGTGTTGGGCATGCATTAGTACTTGCAAGAGAGAAAGGCTTGTCTCGAGTTTCTCTGCTACCTCATCGGCCCTTACTTCCAAAAGCTTCCCGTCCCTTCCCCTCAGAAGAACGGTAGTTGTCCTTAGATTGGAAATTCTCTCTCTTGCTTCAGATCTTCCATCCTCTGTCAATTGCCACGTCTTCTGGCGCCGATCTTCTCCCCTGACGCTCCGGGTATGCTCAGAAACTAGGCTATTGGACATCAGCTCCCTCATTGCCCGAGAGACATTGGGCGGGTGCAAGGCACAGACCTCGGAGATTCCAGGGCGAGTTAGTTCGTTAGTTACGATATAGTGGTCTGCTTGGTGGTCTTGCTCCCATAGGTGGAGGATGATCCTATCAATAACGGGGATACTGACACGTGGGATACCCTCCGACATGATATGCTCCGAGGGCTCCATCCGCATCAAGAGTTCGGGAGCGTTTCATTGTGTACATTGAGGGTAAGGCTGTTGCATGGGAGGGAGGAACAGATCTGCGCAGTTCCTCTCTACGGTGTGGAGTGTGAGTACACTCTCTTCTCCCATGGAGAGCGATACTGGCATGGTTGAGACTGGACTAGGGACATAATCCTCACCAGTCTGACTAATGATCATCTGTATCCCATCTCCTTCGGGTATCACAACATCCATTCCAAAGAATTCCATTTTCGCCATTACCGTCGATCCCGGGGCTAGAGCGTTCCCCTGGTTCCCGCCCTCATGGAATCTTAGATCCATTACTGCATGACCGAGGTGCATTTCGGAACTTGATTGGATCATCTCGATAAAGAGGTGCCCGCTAGTGGAGAGAGGTGAAATCGTGGCTTCGATATGAATTGTTGGACTTCCGACGATCCTAGTGAGTGATTCGAATGCAGGACATTCTACTCTCATACTTGATGTAGAGGTTATCGTATCGCTACCTGATATTATAGAACACTCATTCATTCCAAGGGAAATCAGATTGACTTCTGGAGGAGGGTATGATTGTTCTACCCTCCAGCCCCCCATATTATCTTGAATCTCAGCAATTAGTCTTGGCTGTGGGCCCTTATCCATCAAGTAGAAATCGAACCATTCCAACATATCATCGGCCCAATCCCATCTCAGAGTGTATGGGTAAGCCTCTTCTCCCCTGCCTGAGGAAAGTGAGGAGTGGCCACTTTCTCTATCTGGATAATCATGAGCCCATTGGCCGTACAGTCCTTTGACGTCAAAACCCGCATCAACAGACATTTGGTGTGCTGGGAATGCCATATGTGGGTCGACGTTCCAATCTTGTAAGCCGTGAATAATGTATATTGAACCATTGTAGATTTCTAATGCGTCCGTCAGAAAATGCCTCTCCTCCCAATAATCGGAGCCGGTCCAAGCTAAGTTGTCACCTGTCATGTATGCGGCGGGACCGGCGTAGTAGCCCTCAATATAGCCCTCACACGCGTTCTCTATATCTCCGGTGTCTCCATCCAATCCGAATGACCCATACACTCCATTGTGCATGATGGCTCCTCTTGCTTCCATGCTGCCATTTCTCCACATCAAGTCATGTACCCCAATTAATCCGGACATTGGGACTATTGTGGCCAGATACTCCGATCCAGAGGCAGCCGCATTCCATGGTGTGCTTCCATCGTAGGATTTTCCTATGGCGCCGATTTTACCATTTGACCATGGTTGAGTTCCTAGCCAGTCTACTGCGGCCTTGATACCAGCTTGCTCATCATGCCCCATGAGATCCATACAATGATTGGACTGACCGGTACCAAAAACAGATACTTGGGCTACCCCATAACCATGTGGCACATAGTTCTCAATTAGAAATCGTCCTAGGCGATCTGCAGGGGTGAGCGCATCAACGTCTCCATCATCGTAATATGGTCCTATTTCGGTAATGACCGGGACTCGGCATTCCTCGGGAACAGGGTCTGTAGTCAGATCACAACCATCCACTACAGGTAGCCAAAGTCCCAGATGGACCTCTGCTCCCCCGGTAATTCCTGCGCCTCCATCGGAGACGGATATAGATGGTACGGGGACGAAGATAGATTGCACATCACCAATCTGATGTGAGCCGTTCAGGGAAACCCTGCTGAATACATCGTCATCCATGTAAATTAATTCTGATCTCTCCTCCACAGCAGGTAGCCAGTGGGGGCTCTCCTTTGCATTCGCCTCGTCGACCTCTGATCCCAAGCATCCTGAAAGAGCGGGGGATAGCAGTAGCAGGACCAGTACGCCGGCCGCATTACGACGGATCATGATACAGGGGGAACTGCAAGAACACATGATGGATTCGGTTGAATTAGATGAGTTCAATAGGGTTGAATGCGAAGGACTTGTGTGGACGAGGTACGTTTGAAGCGCCTCCTAGCACTTCAGCGAATGGAGGCGACCGAAGCTGAAGTATACCGAAGGCTTGCGAGAATGCAGAGTGACCCGATTAACAAATCAATCCTAGAGGGGATCGCACTAGAGGAAGAGCGACATGAGTCGGTAATATCAAAGATAACGGAGCAGATAGTTTCTCCAAATAGATTTCAAGTCACAAAACAGATGCTGTTTGCGCGTATATTCGGTTTTACCTTCGCAATAATGATGATGGAGGCAACGGAAAATAATATCTCTGCTGAATATCGTGATCTTGGCCTGATAGAGATCGCCGATGAGGAGGAGGAGCATGAGGAGAATATGATATCCATGCTGGATGAAGAAAGGCTTCACTACTCTGGTAGCATAGTTCTTGGTATGTCGGATGCACTAATCGAGTTAACAGGTGCGCTCGCCGGCCTAACATTTGCACTTAGAGATATGAATCTGGTTGCATTGGCTGGATTGGTTACTGGCATTGCGGCGGCATTCAGCATGGGGGCTTCTGAGTACTTGTCTTCTCGTACCGAAAAGAGAGAGGTTTCTGCATTAAAGGCCGCGTTCTTTACGTGGATTTCTTATCTTGTCACGGTCATCCTTCTGGTTTCCCCATATCTCATTCTAGACTCTGATAGTGAAGGTTTTTGGGGCTTGGAAATTTATATTTTGGCCCTAATAGGAACCTTCACTATAGGCCTCATTATTGTGGCGATTTTCAATTTCTACACGTCTGTTGTTGAAAGGGTTTCGTTCAAATCTAGATTCATAGAAATGACTGGGATACTGGGGGCTGTGAGTCTTATCTCATATGGGATAGGACTTGTACTAAGATCGGTATTGGGAGTGGGTTCCTGATCTCATGGCTTAAGTTATGAGCGAAGTCCCTCTCGAGACGTCATGCAACTGTATGATGAGCTTCTAGAGAGGTTGAAAGATATAGATCTGATCAGCCAATTGGGAAGTCTTCTTGGATGGGATCAGGAAGTTTTGATGCCCCCCGAGGCCGCATCTTCAAGGGCTGAGCAATTGGCTTGGATTTCCAAGGAGAGGCATACAAGGAAAACTGATCCACGGATGGGTGAGATACTGGAAGAGTTGGAGGGAATGGATGGGCTTGATGACATCGCGGAAGCTAACGTTAGACTTGCTAGGGACGCTTATGACAAAGCCACTCGACTTCCAACGGACTTTGTCTCGGAAATAGCTAAGCATAATTCCAAGTCACTGATATCATGGACTGAAGCAAGGGAGAAGAACGATTTCTCGATATTCAGGGATGATCTAGCCAAATCTATAGATTACGCTAGAAGGAAGGCTGACTACCTAGGGTACGAAGATCTTCGGTATGACGCTCTTCTTGATATTTATGAGTCGGGGCTAACGGTTTCACGCCTAGACCCCCTTTTCAAGGGACTTAGGGAAGAAGTAGCTCCCTTGATCAAATCCGTTGCTGAAAGAGGAGAGAGGCCCGATATGTCTTGGATAAGTAATAATTCATGGGACGAGGAAGGGCAAGAGAAGCTCAGTCAGAAAGTCTCTGAGGCAATCGGATTTAATTTCCAGGCCGGAAGAAGGGATGCTTCTACACATCCATTCTGCGGGGGTCCAAATCCGGATGATGTAAGATGGACGACGAGGTACAGCGAGAGCGACCCTTTCGGCTCCCTATATGGGTCAATGCACGAGACTGGGCATGGAACATACGAGCAGGGAAGACCTAGGGATCTTGACTTCCAACCAGCAGGCAATGCCAATGGACTGGGTATTCACGAGAGTCAGAGTAGATTGTGGGAGAATCAGATTGGACGCTCCCTGGAGTTCTGTGAGTGGGTTCTTCCACTTTGGAAAGAGCAGTTTCCAGAAAATATGGAGGACGTCGATGCTGTACAACTGTGGAAGGCAGTCAACGTAGTAGAGCCGAGCCTGATTAGGGTGGATGCTGATGAAGCGACATACAATATCCATATCATGATTAGATATGAGATAGAGAAGCTACTTATCTCTGGGGATCTGGAAGTTGATGACCTTCCTGATAAGTGGGACGACATGTACGAGGAATATCTCGGCGTCAGGCCGACTGATAGATCCACAGGTGTACTCCAAGACATTCACTGGTCAATGGGGGCAATTGGATATTTTCCTACTTACACACTCGGTAATCTATACTCGGCCCAGCTTCTGTTAGCGGCGAGGGAGGACTTGCCAGAGCATGATTCCAATATCAGGAATGGCGAATTCGCCCCCTTATTGGGATGGATGAGAGAAAGAGTCCATAGACGCGGGAGTATCATGGAGCCCGCTGATCTCATCATAGAGGCAACCGGGACACCCCCCTCTCCGGAGGCATTCGTTGATTACCTGAGAAACAAGGTCGAGCGCCTGTATGGCATTTAGGACTACCAAGAGAACGAAAGCACGATATCACCTATTGTAAGAGGAGAGACATGGTCGAGCTGTCCCTGAATGCAGTTTCCTCATTCTCTCGGGACTTGTCAGCTACTTGTACCGCTATCTCACTTGAGGGTTTTTCACTCGTCGTGGGATCACAGGATGGTCTCCTGATTAGCTGGGATACTTCGACTGGTGCTGAGCGATGGAGAGTTTCCATTGACGGCCCCATATCTGATATCTCCAGAGATTCTGATTATCTGTATGTCGTCGCCTCATCATCGCTCTTCGCAATTAGCGAAACTGATGGTTCAATAATTTGGAGCAGGGGGCTGGAAGGTGCGAGCGACTACGTTCTCGTTGCCGACGGATCAGTTTGGGCAACTTCCTCGGTCTATGAAATCGAGATTGGCGACTACACCGAGTCAACGATATGGAGATTCGATACTTCGGGAGAGTTGGAACAACGGTGGACTATCGCCGAGCGCGGATGGTTCTTCGGTTCTGACCGCAGGGGTTTGGTCCTCGGACTGGGACGTCCCAGGTGCGGTGTTCTGAGGATAGATCAGGGGAACTTGGGGCACCTAGATATTCCTGATAGGGGGCCTGTCACATGCGGCCATTCTTACGGCGGTGTAGTACTGCTTGGCCATTCAGACGGCTGGACTAGTATGGTCGAGGGCCTGGACTGTACTTCCTGGCTTCATGCTCCTGGTTCCGTAAATAGTGGAGAAAGTGGTTCTCCAGTTTGTTCGGTCTTAGGGCATGATGGTTATCCAATTTCTGGATTAGAAGACGGTGAAACTCGTTCCAATGGTGGTTGGAATCACTCTTCCAATGGGCCTGTGGCGGCATTGTCCCTAGGCCCCCACCCGTCAGACGACTCGGCCGTCTGGGTATGTTCATCCGATGGCGTTGTTGTCCTAAACCGGGATACTGGAGACAATCTGTTAGAGTTGGCTCACGAATGCAGAGTGGTCAAATGCGACTCGAGTAACGAAACGATCGTCCTAGCAGATGAAAGGGGAGGAGTGTATTCAATAAATGCTGATTTCCTGGCCAGGAGAGTGAAAGAAGGTCCTGTGGAGAATGACGATGATGACAAGACAACTCGAATGAGGGAACGTTTGAAGAAGCTCAGGGAGTGAAAAGTTACAGTGGAAATTAACATTTACTGACCCCTATTTCCACTGTAAACGTGTTACTGAGCGAAAGGTTTATTTGCCGCCGCTTGCCCTGTTGACTTTGCCGCTCCGGGGGAGTGGTGTGGGCGCGCTTAGG
>MDSV01117314.1_pt1 | contig 14900 bp, 13 predicted proteins | sample 810851 | NCBI WGS metagenome assembly MDSV01 (sample SAMN05326640, study PRJNA326480) | marine metagenome | isolation source: seawater | place: Atlantic Ocean: North East | collected 2012 | reverse complement strand
AGCAGGTATTTACGGAGCATTAAGATAATGAGTAGAGTATTTAGAAGACCTATGTTTAGAGGCGGCTCTACTAACATGAATGGTATTATGTCTGGTATTGAAGACAGGGAAAACTATGCAGAGGGCACTAATTCTGAAAGATATAAAAAAGTTTTTGATCAATATTCAGCACCTGCAGTTGATCCTGTTTCACAGTTACTAATACAAGGTGGCCTAAGAGGATTATCGGAAACAAGAGGTGGTGGAACTTTAGCTAATATGTCATTAGCTTTTGAAAAACCTGCAGAACAATTAATGTCAAATTTACAACAAAGAAAAAATGCTGAAAGAGATATGGCGTTGGCCGGCTTAGGTATGGATATTGAAGATGAAAGAGCTAGAGAAGCTAGAATTCAAAAAGTTAAAGATATGCAAGAACAACAATTAGGTAAAGAAAGAATAGCTCAAATGAAAATAGATGCACAAAAAAAATTAGTGGAAATGGAATTAGGTGTAGAAGGTTTGTTTAGTACTAAAGATTTTTTTGAAGAATACGGAAGTAAAGTTCAAGCTGAAAATAGAAAAGATTATGAAAATTTAGGTTTAGAATCTAAAGCAAATGAAGCATTTGGAGAATCATATGAAGGATTTATTGGTGGTAAACATGGTAGATTATCTGATTATGAAAAAAAAGGAAACATTGGAAAAGTATACTATGATGTAACTGATGGTGTTTTCAAAAGATTAAGAAAGACAGCAGAAGGATATGAGTATGAACCATTAGATTTAGCTACATTTGATCCAGAAGAAGATAAATCAAAACAAATACCAAAAGAAAAATTTCCAGGGGAACAAAGTAAAAATCCAGGATATAGAAGACCACCTAAGGAATTTAATATAAAAGAAGTAGACCCATTTGATCCATACTCTGGAGCATAGGAGGTTACATGGCAGAATATCTACCACTTAACGAAGCAGAAAGAGATAGCGATAGATCTTGGTATTCATCATTTGCATCTGGAATAGCATCGGGTCTTATAAAAGTACCTGAAGGAGTTTTCTCTTTAACAGCTGAACTAATTGATTTAGGTTTTGATACAGATACTGCAGCAGATGTTGAATCATTTTTCGATAAAATAAATATATTTGAAGATGCTGCTCAAGATAGAGCTATAGGTAAATTAACAGAATCAATTATTCAAGTAGGTATACCAGGCACAGCAGGTTTTAAATTAGCAAATCAGGCTGCCAGAAGAATAACAGCCAAAACTTTAAAGGCAAAACGTAGAAATGCTTTTGCTGATTTTAAAAAAAATAAAGATAGGGTAGCATTAAGAGACTCATTAAATAAAGCTAGAGATTTAAATACTAAATCAAAATATCCAAGATTTGCAGTGGGTTTGATGGGCGGTGCAACAGGTGAAACATTTGTTGCAGATGTAGAAAAGATTGGAACTTTTGGAGATATGTTTGAAGGAGGTCCAACTCAACTAGATAGAGAAGAAGGTTTTGGTAGAGAAGATGCTGCAAGAAAATTAGCAAACAGATTAAAGTTTGGATCAGAGTCTTTACTAATTACACCATTTGTTTACGGCGCTGGTAAGAGTGCAAAGTTATTAGCACAAAGAGGTAAAGAATTAGCATACAGCGATAGTCAAGTTGCTAGATTTTTAGATAAATATATTAGAGCTCCTTTTAGTCCTAGAGGTGGTTTAACTGAAGAATTATTCGGTGCAGAAAAAGTAAAACAAGCTTTAATATCCAGGGATACTAATAGAGCAAAAGAAATTGTTAATAATCTTACTAGAGAAATAGATGCTATTTACCCAGAAGCTGAAAGATTATTTGGTAGAACTAGTATTAAGGAAAGAAATCAATTATTAAGTTCATTAAATGAGGCTTTGTTTGAAGGAGATTTAAGAAAACCACTAAACAAAGACGCTATTGATAAAACTTTAAAATTAATTAATAAAACAAAACTCCCTCCAGAAAGAAGACAAGCTATTATTGGAGGTATTAATAATGCTAGAGCTGAGTTTACAAATTTAATTGATATTTTAGGTAAAAATTCAAAAGGTGTTACATTTAAAAAAGGTAAAAATGAACTACAAAAAATACTTCAAGATAGAACAGCAAATTGGATAGGAAATACTTATAGAATTTTTGAAGATCAAAATAAAGGAATATTTAAATTTTTTAGTAGATATAGACCAACTGCAGAAGCAGAGGAAGGAGCTATAAATTTTTATAAAAGAATTATTGTAAAAGATAATCCAGCGTTGGCTAGTAAACCAAACCAATTAGAAAGAGAGGCTGTAATACAAGTTAAAAGTTTATTAAACTCTGTTAAAAAATTAAAAAATCCTAAAACATTAGATTTAAATAAATATATTACTAAAACAGTAGAAGGTAAACCTGGAGGAGACTTTATTAAAAAAGTCATTGATGACACTAATATGTTACCGAAAGAATTAGGTGAATTACTAGGAGAAATTAAAGATCCTAGATACTCTATATTTAATGCTATGACTAATTTATCCGCTGTTGCAAGAACAACAAATTATTTAACATCTGTTGCAGCTAAAAATTCTGAAGTACAAGAAGCAGGAGGTAGGGGATTTTTTTGGTCGAGTAAAGAAGCTGGAGAAGAAGCATTAAGATCAAGAACCACAGGAATAGAATTAGTTCCAATGGATGATATTGTTAAAAATCTACCTGGAGGTGGAAAAGTTATTAATCCCCTTCAAGGAAATTTCACTACCAAAGAAATAGCTGAAGCGATTAAAAATGCAAATAACATTTCAGGTGGCTTACAAGGTTTTGTAAGAGGAGAAGGTAAAGAAGGTGCTGAAGCTGCAGTTAGTTGGATGTATAGAAACTTACTACTTTTTCCAAAAGGGGTTTCTCAGTTAGCAAAAACAGTTTTTTCTGTTCCTACACATTTACGTAATATGATTAGTGCTTTTGGTTTTTCAGGAGCAAATGGTATTTTATTTGAGAACCCAGCTTTAGTATCAAAAGCTTTTAGAGAAGGTATTGATGTATCTGGTTTAACAAAACTAGGAACTAATTCACCTAGAGCTCAAGTAGCATATAGGGAATTATTGGAACTTGGTGTTGTAAATTCACAAGTTCAAATTGGGGATCTTAAAGCACTACTAACAGATGTCAGGTTTGGAGAACAAGTTGCTAATTTAGATTCGATAGTAAATCCTTTTATGAAGAAAATGAAAAAACTAAAAGAATTTTTTCAAGGTAAATACGTTGCAGAAGATGATACATTTAAAATTACAAACTATGTTGTTGAATTAGATAGATTGAAAAAAGCTGCTATTAAACAAGGAGTAGATGTTTCTGATCCAACCATATTAAAAGGTTTAAAAGTAGATGCTGCTAACATAGTTAAAAATACTGTGCCTAATTATGATTTTGTTGGTTCTGCAGTTAGAACTGCCAGACTATTACCAATTGGTAATTTTATGTCATTTCCATCTGAAATGATTAGAACAAGTTCAAATATAGTTAGTCAGGGATTAAAAGAAATGAGACATATTCCTGCTCAAGGAATAAGAATTAAGGGAAGTAATTTGGGTTTAACAGTTAGAGAAGTATTAGCGGATGGAACCGAAAGAGTTGTTAAAAATAATGCATTAACTAATGGAACTTATGAAACTGGATTTAAAAGATTATTAGGCATGGCTACATTTACAACAGGAGTTCCAATAGCTTTAACTGAAGGTGCTGCTGCAATATATGATGTATCAAGAGAAGAATTAGATGCATTAAGAAGATTTGTTCCTGAGTGGTCTAAAAATTCTACATTAATTCCAATAAAAGATGAAGATGGTGAATTAAGATATGTAGATTTTAGTCACAGTAATGCTTACGATGTAATTGCTAGACCTCTTAGAACTGTATTAAATAATATTCAAGAAGGAGAATTAACCGATAAACAAATATTATCTGGTTTTGCAGGTGGTATAGCGGAAGCTGGTGCCGAGATAATGAACCCATTCATTTCAGAATCTATTTGGACAGAAGCTGCAGCAGATTTAACTATAAGAGGTGGAGTTACAAAAGATGGAAGAAGATTATATACGGATCAAACATCTTTTGGCGACAAACGTGCTATTGAATTTATGCATTTAGGTAATGCATTAGCTCCATCATATAAACAATATGGAAGATTAGTTCAAGCAGCCACTCAAACACCTACTAAAAGAGGGGAAACACTTGATGTAGGTCCAGAGATTGCAGGATTCATGGGTCTTAGACCAATTAAAGTAGATCCATTAAAATCGATGAGTTTCAAAATTTCTAATTATCAATCAGGTATTAGAAATGCTAGAAGAGAATTTACTGGAGGTGCTTTTGGATTATTAAAAGGTGGTCCAGTTGATCCAAATGATATCATAAAAAGATTTGCAGCATCTAATAATGCTAGATTTGGAGTTCAACAAGAGATGTATAAAGACTTAACTGCTGCTGAAGTGTTAGGTGTAACAAGAAATACTTTAAATAAACAATTTAAGGATAGACAAATTAGTGAGAAAAATTTTTTAAATTTAAGAAATGCTCAGTTCGATCCTTATTTACCATCAGCGGATATAGAAGAAAAGTTTGAAGAAATTGCACGTAATTTAGGTGGACCAAATCCTTATAATATAGCTAAACCTCAAATACTTAGAATGGTAAATGATATGCAAAGAATAGGTTTAAATAATCAATTTTTATTTGATATTGAAGATAGATTATTTAGAGCTGAGGGAGGTCAAGTAGAATCTTCTATTTCGTTAAACCTTGAAGATTACCTACTACCAGAAGTACAAACACCACCATTACCAATGCAACCTATGCCTAGCGCCCAGATACTACAACCACAGCCTCAGGCTCCAGGAGCCATTACTCAAAATGGGTTGACGCCAACTGAAAATGCTTTATTATCTGAAGAGGAAAAACAAATTACATTAAGAAACAGAGGATTAGCATAATGCCCAAAAAAGATTTAGCACTAGAGAAGATAGAATCACACGAAAAACTTTGTCGTATTATGCAAAAACAAACTCATCAAAAAATTACTGGTATAGAAACAGATATTAAAGAACTAAAAAATCATATGCGTTATGCAATGACTGCTTTAGTTGGTGGTATGTTTACCATCATAATTATTTTATTTCAGAAACTGTAGTTGTTTTGGGAGGTTAGGCACTTAGCTGCCGGGATTGATTATAGTGGGGACTATAATCGCTATATCCATTCTTTAAAATCTTCATCCATAATTGTATTTGCAATATTAACTTTGTTACGTAAAGCTTTTACAATTCTTTCATCAATAGTATCTTGAGTCATAATATCAATGTAAGTCATTTTTTTTGTTTGACCTATACGATCAATACGCGCTTCTGATTGTTGGCGTTTTTCTAAATCATAACCGTTTGAGAAGTAAACCATATTACTTCCTGCAGTTAATGTGATACCGTATCCACCGGTGTGAGTAGTTCCTACAAAAAATCTACATTTGTCATCTGTTTGAAATTTTTTAATATTAGCTGATCTTGCATCAGTATCGGTTGCACCATAATAATCTACAACAGAATCATCACCATATACTTTTTTAATTTCTTTAATTATTCTTCTTACATCATGTGTGTAGTGTGACCATATAATAGTCTTACCTTCTATATTTTCTAATATACTCATTAATTCAGCAAGCCTACTACAGGGTAAATCTTTTATGGTACCATCATCTGCAGTGAAATGTCCACAAGTAATTTGATGTAATCTCATTAATTGAGTCATAACCGTAGCCGATGATTGCATTTTTCCATCTAAAAAAGCTATTGCTTCTTTTTTCATTTGTTTGTAAACTGATTTTTGTTTTTCTGTAAGCTCAACATAATGTTTGACATAACTTTTTTCAGGTAAATCTAAACAATCATCTTTTAATATTCTTTTAGAAAATGGTTTTATCTTTTCAGATAACTCACCAAGATTTCTGTAGCCTACCACTATTTCTACTTGACGACCATTAACTAGAATTTTTTTACAGATAGAATATTTAGCACGAAACGTGTAGTATGATTGATGCTCCAGGAGCCAGGGATCAAGAAACTGGCATTGACTATATAAATCTAATGGAGATTTTGTTACAGGAGAACCTGTAAGTATTCTTCTATATTTACAATGATCACTTAGTTTTAATATGTTTTTAGTTCTGTTAGATGTAGGAGTTTTAATAGTAGTAGACTCATCAATAGCAACCATTGATTTAGGATGAGCAGATAAAAATTTGTATGCAAAATCTGCACCATTACCTGATGAAAATGATTCTACATTCATAATTAAGATACGAAGATCAGTACCTGGTTCAAACAAAGTGTTTAATTTTTTAATTTGTTTAATAGATTTATCTGATGTTTTCCAAAGTACAATTTTTTTACTAATGTGATCTGGTAAGTGAACAGGTATTTCAGAGTCAAACCAGTTTTTATACACACCTTTTGGTGCAATTAATAATAACGCATTTATCTCACCTTTGTCGTAAAGAACGGCTGCATTATCTAATAATACTTTAGATTTACCGGTACCCATTTCCATAAAATATGCAAAATTTTCTTTGTTCCAAGATGCTTCTAACGCATCTAATTGATGGCCATACGGCTTAGTTTTAAATTTATAGTCCATAATTTGCTTTTTCTTTCTAATTTGTTATATAATGTACAAAAGAATAAAAGTCAATCATGAAATTAAAAGAATACAACAAGATGACGGAATACTTAACTAAGAATAATTCTAAAGTATATTTAGTTCAAGATATTCCTGTTGATAGAGAATCTGGTCAACCAAAATATAATGTTATGGGAGCACAAAAATATGGTGAGATTAAGGTTATGCTTCCTGCAAAAGCACAAATGATTTTTTCACCTGGTCCATTAATTTTTCAAATAAGAGATAAATTAAAAAATTTTACAAATGATGATTTCTTATTATTATCAGGGGATCCTGCAATTATTGGAGTGACATGTTCTATTGTTTCTGATATGACGAACGGGAAATATAAATTGTTAAAATGGGACAGACAAGAAAAAACTTATTATCCAATCGAGATAAATATTTTTCAAAATTAGTATTGACATTTGGATATAAAAATCCTATATACCTTTTACGAAAGGAAGTATTATGGATATAAATTTAAGAAAAGATGCACCAGATCAAACTGATATAATTGATCCAACATTATTATCAGAAACAATTGAACAGTTAAAAACTGTTGGTGCAGAAGTAATAGCTGCAGAAATAAAATTAAAAGAATTAAAATCACAGTACAATTATATTAGTGGAGTAACTATTCCACAATTAATGGACAAGATGAATTTAAAGACCTTGAAACTAAAAGATGGTTCTGAACTGTCAGTTAAAAATAGGTTTTTTGCTTCAATAATAGCTGATAAAAAAGCTGAAGCAATTAAATGGCTTCGAGACAATGGCTTAGGTGATATTGTAGATAATAATATCGTAGTATCATTTGGTCAAGGCGAAGATAACAAGGCTGTCGAATATGCTAGCCTTGCGAGGGAGCGTGGCTATGAACCAACTCAAGACGAGAAAGTTCACCACGCTCGACTCTCAGCAGTGATGTCGGATTTAAAAGGTAAAAATTTTGAAATTCCTACTGATCTGTTTAGTTCGTATGAAAAAATAAGTACGAGCATAACTAATAAAAAATAAACTAATAAAATACTAAACTAATAAGGAGATATAGTATGGACAAACAAGTCGTAAAAAAAGATAGTGCAGGTGCACTAACAACTCTAAACCTTAGAGCTGATTCAGGTAAAGGTGCAGAGGAAATAAAATCAGATGACGTATCAACACCGATTCTGAAAATCTTACATCAACTATCACCAGAGTGTAACTCAAGAAGCCCTAAACATGTAGAAGGTGCTGATCCTGGAATGTTATATTCTAATAGTTTCGGACAACCTATGGATGGTGAAAAAGGTATTGAAGTTATTGTAGCACATACACAGACTAGATATCCAGAGTGGCAAGAAATGGGAGATAGTCCGTCAGCACCGGTTGGAACACATTTAACTCCACCTGCTAATGCAAAAGAAGAAATGCGTGGTATAAAATATAGATTACAAAATGGTAACTATCTTGAAAAAACTATGTACTTTTACATTATTGTAATGATAAATGGTGCGCCAAGAAAAGCAGTGATCACAATGAGATCATCTAATCTTACACCTGCTAGAAAGTTGAACGATCTTATTTCCAATTTGTTAATGACAGATGAAAAAGGTTCTTTTCAACCAGCAGCATATTCTGCAATGTTTAAATTACAGACTGCTGAAAAAAGTGCGCGTGATAAAACTTGGCATATATACAAACCATCGTTGGTTAGAATGTTAGATATTTCTGATCAAAAAGATGCATCTTTGTATCAAATGGGTCAAGAGTTTCATCAACAAGTATCATCTGGTTTAAACAAACCTAAGTATGAAAAAGTTGAAGAAACTAAATCAAAAGACATTATATAGTTTCCTATTGGGAAAGTACACTTGGTCAGTGAGTACAAAGGCGGTGAAGGGAGACTGGAACCGCCTTTAAAAAAATCAAAAAGGATGACAAATGAAAGAATATATAGAATATTTTAGTGGACTAACTAGAAGTTATGGTGTCTGCAAAGTTGATGACGGTTACATAGATCCGGAAACAGGAAAGAAAAAATGGAAACATGAATGGACTAAAGAACCAGTCACTAATCAAGATTATTTAGATCATTTAAAAGCAATTAAATCAATTGGAATACAACCTTGTACTGATGAAGGCATGGCTAGATTTGGTGCAATTGATGTAGATAAATATCCAATAGATAAAAAATTTTATCTTGATGTCATCCAAGATAAAAACCTACCAATAATACCCATATTATCAAAAAGTGGTGGATTACATTTATATGTATTCACCACTCGGTTGGTTAAAGCAAAAGAGATAAGAAGTTTTTTAGAAGAGTTGTTGGTTCCATTTAAGTTACCTCATGCAACAGAAATATTTCCAAAACAAACACAGTTAATATCTACTGATGGGACAGTATCTAATGGTAATTTTATTAATTTACCATACAACGGTGATGATAGAAAAGCATTAGATATAGATGGTAGTCAAATGCCATTTGAAAAATTTGTACAAACAGTTGGATTAAATTTAGTAGATCCAAAAAATTTTAAAAAAATAAAAGAAAATATAATTTATTCAGAACTAAAAGGTGGTGGAGAAGAATTTGAAGATGGACCACCATGTTTACAGAAACTAACTAAAGAACAAATGACTTTTACAGATGGTAGAGATAGGTTTTTATATAACTACATGGTCTTTGCTAAAAAAAAATATCCTGGTGAAGATACTTGGAAAAAAATGATTGTAAAAGCAGGTAGAGATTATTTTAAATTTGATGAAAATTGGACAGACGATCACATAAAATCAAAAATAAAAAACTGGGAAAAACAAAAGAAAGGTTTTACATGTAGTGATCCATTACTAGAACCACATTGTATGAAAGCTTTGTGTATTAAAAGAAAATATGGTGTTTTATCGGGTGAAAAAGAAAATTATCCAATGTTAAGTAATTTACAGAAGATAAATATAAAACCTAATCCAGAGTGGAGAGTTACAGTAGAAAAAGAAGGTGGAGAAACAGTACAATTGCATTGTAAAAATACATATAAACTAACTCAAGTACACGAATTTAAAAATGTATTATTTGAACAAGCTTTAATAACAGCACCTACAATAAAACAAGATAAATTTGATCAAATTTTAAAAACACTAAGTAGTCCAGAAGATAAAGTAGAAATCATAGAACCTGCAGAAGGTACAAGTCCAATTGATATACTTAAAAAATTATTAGAGAAACATATATACGGGGCTCAGGCTACAAACTATATGTCATTTGAAAGTGGTAGACCTTTTGTTGAAGGTGAGTTTGCATGGTTTGTGTTTGATAAATTTTTTGACAAATTAAAAAATGAAGAATGGAAATACGATGCACAGAAAACATCATACATGATTTCACATGAACTATTTAATGGTGAAGACAAGGATCAAAACAAAAGAGCTTTGTTTGGTAAACAAAAAAGATTCCCAGGTCAAGATGATGAGGGTAATTATTTCAAAGCAATAAGAACTGCAAGAATACCTCTACATATTTTTGAAAAACCAGAAGAAGTAAAAGAAACTATAGAGATAGAAAGTCAAGACAGTATAGTATGATCTATAAATATTATGGTCCTCCAGGTACAGGTAAAACGTATAAATTAATTAATAGAGCTAAAGCTTATATAAGAAAATATAAAACACCTCTACATCGTATAGGTTATTTTGCTTTTACTAAGAAAGCTGCAGAAGAAGCAAAGCAAAGAATGCCATTTGAAAATAAAAAATTAAGATATTTTAAAACACTTCATGCTTTAGCATTTGAATGTATTAAAGTTGATGATTTAAATATTAGTCAAGAAGATATTATGCAACCCTATCACTATGAAGAGTTTGGTAAAAAATTAAATCTTCAAGTAAAATTTTATGATAGGTACAATAAAGACGAATCTTTTTATCTAGGTTTTGAAAACCCATATTTTCAAATAATAAGTAGAGCAGTAAATAAATGTACAGACATTAAAAAAGAATTTGATTTAGAAGAACACGATCCAAGAAATGTAAATTGGAAACAATTAGATCATATCTACAATAACTTATTGGAATATAAATCTAAAAAGAAACTACTAGATTTTAATAACATAATTCAAATTTTAACAGATCAACCTGAGAACATACCAGAATTTGATGTTATATTTATTGATGAAGCTCAAGATCTTTCACCATTACAGTGGAAACTATTTGATATTTTAAAAACAAAAACTAAAGATATTTATTTAGCAGGTGATGATGATCAGGCTATATTTGCGTGGGCCGGTGCAGATGTAAAAAGATTTATTGCAGAACCTGCAAAAGAAAAAACATTAATCTATTCAAAAAGAGTATCTAAATCAATTCAATTACAATCCACTATACCTATCAATAATATTGTAGGCATTAGAAAATTAAAAAAGTATTACCCTAGAAACTATCAAGGTAAATGTGAAGAGATATATAATTTAGATGAGATAGATCTAACTAAAGGTAAATGGTTAATTATAACTAGAACAGTATCTAAGCTTTTGAAAATACAAGATATGTTAATAGAAAAAGGTTTATATTTTGAAAGTAACAGGGGCAAAAGTGTTAAGGTTACAATGTTTAATGCTATGAATAGTTACAATGAATGGCGTAAAGGTAGAGAGTTAACTGAAGAAGAATTAAAAAATATAAAAAATTTTACGGGAGAAATAAAACTAAATAAAAACAAAACTTGGTTTGATGCATTTAAATTAGAAGAAGATGTTAGTAAAGAATATTTATTACGTCTTTTAGAAAACAAAGAAAATTTAAAAGAACCTGCAAGAATATGGTTATCAACTATACACGCTATAAAAGGTGGAGAGCAGGACAATGTGATTCTATGTTTGGATATGGGCAAAAAAATTATTGAAGCCATAAAACAAAGTCAAGACAAAGCAGATGAAGAACATAGAGTTTGGTACGTAGGAACCACAAGAGCACGTAACAATTTATATAAAATAAAACTAAACACATCAAGAAAGGGTTACCAGTTATGACAAGTAAAGATATGTTCGATGAAGCATTTCCACAAGATAAGCAGATAGGCGGGAGTCACTACAAAGACTTTCACATACAGCCATATGAATTTATTTCTAAGAACGACCTTTCCTTTTTCCAGGGGAATGTTATAAAGTATGTGTGTCGTTATAAAAATAAAAATGGCATACAAGACTTGGAAAAGATAATTCATTATTGTGAATTACAAATTAAAACAATGAAAGATTTAAAAAAGAAATGAATCCAAAAGCAGTGCATGATTTATTTTTTTATACATTAATTACTATTTATTTTTGGAGTAAATTAATATGATAGTAGCACAGACAGAATGGGTAGTACCTACAGAGTATCCGGATCTTAGATCGGCAAATGAAATTGCAATTGACTTAGAAACACGTGATCCAAATTTAAAAGAAACAGGTTCAGGTGCAATTGCTGGTGATGGTGAAGTAGTAGGTATAGCTGTAGCAGTAGATGGATATAAAAATTATTTTCCAATTGCTCATGGTGAAGGACCAAACATGGAGCGTAAGAAAACTTTAGATTGGTTTAGAGATGTTTGTGAATCACCTGCTACAAAAATATTTCATAATGCAATGTACGACGTATGTTGGATTATAAATTTAGGTATAAAAATCAATGGTTTAATAATAGATACCATGATTGCAGCTAGTCTTATAGATGAGAATAGATTTTCATATACACTAAACACTTTGTCCTGGAATCATTTAGGTGAAGGTAAAAGTGAAGCAAGATTAGTTGAAGCAGCTAAGTCGAGAGGATTAGATCCAAAAGCTGATATGTGGAGATTACCTGCAATGGAAGTAGGAGCTTACGCAGAAAAAGATGCAGAGATAACTTTAAAACTTTGGCACAAATTAAAAAAAGTAATTGTTGAAGATAACCTACAAGACATATTTAATCTTGAAACTGATCTATTTCCTTGTTTAGTTGATATGCGCCACCTAGGTGTTCGGGTAGATATCGAGAAAGCCAGTCAATTGAAAAAAGCACTGGCAGCAAAAGAAGAAAACTTATTACAACAAATAAAAATAGAAACAGGAGTAGATACTCAAATATGGGCTGCAGCAAGTATTGCGAAAGTTTTTGAAAAACTGAAGCTACCTTATACCCGAACTGAAAAGACGGACTCTCCTTCATTTACTAAAAATTTTATAACTAATCATGATAATTCTGTAGTAAACATGATAGCAGAAGCACGTAAAATAAACAAGGTTAGAACTACATTTATTGATTCAATTATTAAACATGAACATAATGGTAGAATACATGCTGATATAAACCAGATACGTTCTGATCAAGGTGGAACTGTTACAGGTAGATTTAGTTATTCAAATCCAAACCTACAGCAAATACCCGCCAGGGATCCGGAAACAGGGCCCTTACTTAGAAGTTTATTTATACCTGAAGAAGGTTGTAAGTGGGGAACATTTGATTACTCGCAACAGGAACCAAGACTTGTTGCACACTACGCATTAAAATTTTCTTTACCTTCTGTAAATGCAATTGCAGATTCTTATGAAACAGATCCTTCAACAGACTTTCACAAAATTGTAGCTGAGATGGCACACATACCGAGATCACAAGCAAAAACAATTAACCTTGGATTATTTTATGGTATGGGTAAAGCAAAACTTCAAGCAGAGTTAGGTGTTGATAAAGATCATGCCGAAGAATTATTTTCACAGTACCACGCTAAGGCACCTTTCGTAAAACAATTAATGAATAAAGTTATGACTGCAGGACAAAGTAAAGGACAGATCAAAACTCTACTTGGAAGACGTTGTAGGTTTCCTAAATACGAACCTGTACTTAGAGGAGCTGATTGGGGAACTTATGTACCACCAGAAGATCATGAACGTATGTTAGAATTACAAGAGATGGGTCCACACATAAAAGATTTTGAAGGTAATATTGTAAAAGGTAAAGACGGTAAACCAAAAAGAAATTATTGGCATCAAAATTCTACACGTAGAGCCTTTACATACAAAGCATTAAACAAATTAATTCAAGGTAGTGCAGCAGACATGACTAAGAAAGCAATGGTTGATTTATATAAAGAAGGTTTATTATCTCATATACAAATACATGATGAACTTGATTTTTCTATAGAATCAGAAAGTCAAGCTAAAAAAATAAAAGACATTATGGAAAATGCGGTTGACTTAGAAGTACCTAATAAAGTAGACTACGAATCTGGTCCTAATTGGGGAGAAATAAAATAATGTACTATGGCTTATTTAAATGCTAACATACCGCCGATTTATTGTAAAATAAGGAAGGAGTATCTTTATGATCTTAAAGAACATCAAGGAGAAAGTAGTGACTGTGTTATCTTTGGTCTGGTCTCTATTTCAGGCAGGGCTCTCTTATTTAATATTATGTTACCAAATGGTGCGTGTTTTTGGCGCCTACCTATTTCAGCATTTTTCCAGAAGTCGTACAAACGGTCTGATGTGCCCGATATGCAATTGGATTCGCTTCAATTGTGGAACTGTTTTAGTTACTGGCCTAGTGTTCATTGTTTTGATTGGTTGGCTGGTATAGAAGGTAAGTATCTAGGTAAAGATAAAAAATTTTACAAAGGCCAATACTTATTTACTATTGACTGGGCGCATCCAGAGACTAATATACTAAATACGGAACATTCTGAAATTCCGCAAGAACACAAGTGTGCACATATAATAGCACTTGAAAACGGCAATTATGCTGCGCAGCCAAACAACAGAATCATTTGGCATGTAAATAGTTACACAACCGATAATGATTGGCCAGATTATAGTGTGCAAAATACTATATGGGATTGTGAGGGTGGAGATTGGGTAACTGAAGATTCTGATAAAATGTTTTATAATATAGAGGATAAAAAATGAGTTTAAATATATGTATAAATTGTAACTTTGAGAAAAAAAAGTGTCAGTGCATTGTTGAAGAAATTATAGTTAAAATTTCTTGGTGGAAGAAAATTTTAAATTGGTTTAGATAATGAATTTAGTAGATATATTAAAAAAAAATATAGTAATGGTTCCGGTTGTAGCTTCGGTTATAGTCGGAACATTTACTGGTGTTAGATATATTGTTAATCTTACAGATACTATTAATCAAAACGAATTAAGACTTACTAATCTTGAAAGAGATGTAAGTCAATTATCAAAAAATATTACAGATATTAACACAAGATT
>MDSV01230402.1_pt1 | contig 14903 bp, 14 predicted proteins | sample 810851 | NCBI WGS metagenome assembly MDSV01 (sample SAMN05326640, study PRJNA326480) | marine metagenome | isolation source: seawater | place: Atlantic Ocean: North East | collected 2012 | reverse complement strand
TATTACTGGTTTAACAATTTCAAAATTCTAATATTAAAAAGTTAACATTATTTTTTTCAATTGTCAATATTAGCTTACAGTATTTATAATAAATATTGGGTTATTTCAATAGAAATTTTAGTAGGAACATTTATACACTTGTTTCAAATTATCACTAATAGAAATTGTATCATATAAAGATTTATTTAGTTATATACACTTAAAAGTTTTTCATAATCAGAACATTTATATATACAAATTAATATTAGATATTAATCTAAGAATTAATTATTATATTATAAATAATAATAATTATTATTAATGCAAGTAAAATAAGCATATTTATAAAAAAAGGATTGTATGCATAATAATTACTAGTTTCATTTTTTAAAATATTTCTTAATCTACTACTACAACAATATTTTAATATTTTTCTATTTGAATTTGTAAATTTTATTATTGGAAAATTTGTTTTATAACCAATTCCTTTAACAAATGATTGTATGTCAATTAATGGACATACTAATGCAGTTGATTTACCGTTGTATAAATAAATTGTATTAATATATTGTTCTCTATATTTTGTATTATTTTGAATACACCATAAATTGGCAATATGCATTGAGAGATATTCTCTACTAAATATTGGAATTGTTTCTTTATTTGTATTTTTCCATAATTGACTATGTTTTATAGAACCATTTTTGGTTGATTCTTGTAATATACGATTAAAAGCATCTTTCCAACAAGATATTATATAATTTTTTGGTTCGTTTACAGCAATAAACCAATTTTCCAACAAAAACTTAGATTTTTTACAAAAAGGATAGTTTATATAAAATCCAACTTGTTTATATCCCATTTCAAATTTATCTATTACCCATGATAAATCTGAAACTAAAATAGTACTTATATCAATCCAAATTCCACCATAATTATATAATAAATATAATCTAATTAAGTCTGATTGTTGTTGATATGTTAATAAATTAAAGAATGTTTCGGTATATTCACATTGTATCTCTAAAAAAATACTTTTCGTTAATATATTTATTTTAAAATCATTTCCCAAATTCTTTTTCCAACTTTTAATACATAAATTAATTAATAATGGAAGATTATCAATACCCTGACTCCAATAACACCATACGTTAAACATATATAATATTTATAAAAAAAAAATGTATTATTAAATAAAATAATTATTCTTATTATAATAGCTGTAATAATTATTCTTATTAAAATAGCTGTAATAATTATTGTATTTAATGATCATAAAAATAAAATATTTTATGATAGAATTAGCACTCTTACAAACAACTTTCATTATTTTGTTCCGTTTTAAATCTTTATTTTCATATTATGTATTTTTTATAATAAAAGGAGTTTAATTAATAAGTATAGTACTAAAGTTGTTCTACAATTTATATTAAATGATGGTATAATATTTAGTTTATTGGCAAAAATATTTTATAAACTACATTATATATCGCAAAAATGAGTAAGAATATTAATTATATTTATAAAAAAAAAAAATTTTATTAATCCTCTTATTAAAGGAAAAAATGCAATTCTATTTAAGTTATTAGAAATTGTAATCTTATTATTTTTTATTAATTTATTATATTAATAAAAGTTACATACTAAGCATTATTTACACGAACCATTTATTGAATATATCAGACAAATAATATATAAATACTGTCAAGTTCCTAATTCTATATAAAGATTTGCATTGGGTAATTATTATTAAAATTACCCAATGCAATTAAGTTTTTTAGAATGTAATTAATATTAATATTATAAAAAAAAACTTATCTAATATAAATGTTTGAAACCTATGTCATTAATTTACAGAAGGATATAAATAATTTTTATAAACTAAAGAATGAATTAAATTTAAGAGGAATTCAACCAAAAAGATTTAATGCAATTTATGGAAAAAATATTAAAAATTTTGAAAAATATAATAATTACTTATCACCTTATTGTAAAACATTTTGTCCAAAGAGTTTAATTGGGTCTGGTTTATCACATTATATTTTATTAGAAAAAATATATTCAAATCATACAAAAAATAGTAAATCAAAATATTCATTAATATTAGAAGATGATGCGGTTCCATTATTTAATTCTAAAATAGACATTGAAAAAATTATAAAAAAATGGCCAGATGACTGTGATATATTAGTATTATTTTGCCAAGGATGGTGTAAATACAAAGAAGGCCCTAAATTAATAAAAGGAACAAGATTTATGGGAAGTGCTGCGGCTTATTTAGTCAAACATAATTCAATCCCAAAAATTAATAAACATAAAATAATACATTATATTGATGTCCAAAGATTTAATACAACAGATATAAAAACATATGTATATAATCCAAAATTATTTGATGTTAATAATGATGAATCATATAATATTGATTTATCTATTAATCAAAATACAAAAATAAATAAATATCTCACTAAACAATTATCACTTAATAATATAAATTTAGTCGAATTATTACTTTTTAAAATATTTAGAATACCGATACTAGATTATGAACTAACATCATTCGATGTTCTAAAGATTATATTTGTTATCTTAATAATATTCTTTATTATTATGTTATGCAAAAAATATAAATATAAATATAAATGGTGTAAATAACTTTTTAATAATAAAAAAGAAAAAAGCAATTTTATTCTGTTGTCTACAGCCTCGAAAGATACATGTCAATGTCAGCGTCTAGTTTGTCAGCGTCTACCTGAATCTGCTCGAGAACAGCGTTAATGGCAAGCATTTGCTTGTAAACGGCGTTTTCGTCCTCTTCATTGGTGACAGCGTAGCCTTTCAGCTTTACCTGTTGGTACTCCTTAAAGAGGTTGTCCCGTGCCTTGTGCAGTGCGTTGTTACGTCGGACGAGCTCCATTCCCTCAGGAGTCTGGAAGTCCTCGCTCGGAGTATCGCTCAAAATCACCGCTTCATTTTTGTGAACGACGACACCCACCAGAAGCACGAAAAGAAGAAACTTCATCGTCAACAGCCAGGTGTAATTATATTTTATTTATATTAAGAAAAAAATTGTTTCAATTTTTTTTTTATAAAATTAAAAATACAAATAAATTTAAATATTAATTATACAATCTTTCTAAATAAAGGAACAATTCATAGCTTAAAAATTAACAAACATGTGTCTATCTTTTTGATATATACTAACTCATGAAAAATTGAATAATAAATTTGTAACTACTTCAGGTTCAGATGAAGTATGGATTGATTTGTCTTAAAACATAAAAAAAAAATTGAAATATTCTTTCTGGTATTTTTATTTCTAATTGAACTGACTGACCACGAGAAAATGGAAGTCATTTATGGACAGCATCAAGTGCATTCTGCAGTGCTACAAGACGATTTCAGAATGATGCTTACCAAAGACGGCGACCTCTTTATGAATACACCGGTGGAAAAACTTTCTCCTAATCATGATTTTTTCAAAGTGGACTGCTTCAACAACGTACCCATTGTAAAGTTCTACACTAATGGCAGAACCCATGCGGCGATTACCGAGGAAGGAAAACTGTACCTGTGGGGTGTAAACCGCTTTGGGCAGTGCGGCATTCCTGCGAGTGATGAAGTTCAAGTTGCGACGTTATGCCAATCCGGTGCTTTATCTGACAAGGACGTGTTCGTGGTGTCTGTCGCTTGCGGTGCAGGTCACACAGTGGTTCTGACAAGAGAAGGTGGTGTAATTGTGCTAGGTTCAAACAACTACGGCCAGATAGGTATGGGCAACGAACAACCAAGGGAAATGGAAATAGCAGCGTGGCTTCCCTCCCTCGGCGTGCGCATCGTGGGTTGCGAAGTAGGATCTACCTACACGGTTCTTGTGAGCGAAGATGGACGCGTCTTTGTGACGGGCTCTAACTTTTGTGGCCACCTTGGGCTCGGACATACGAATGAAGTCAACACGGTGCAAGAGATCGAGGCAAAGCACTTTGGATACGCCCCCGTCGCTGCGGTGAAATGCGGACAATTCCACACACTTGCCCTTACACGGGAAGGAAAGGTCTTCAGCTGGGGAATGAGTCATTACGGCGCTGCTGGTCCTGACACCGAGAACGAAATCACTACACCACAACTCATGACAGGGCCGCTGGCAAACGAACGTGTCGTTCGCATCGGGGCTGGCCGCTGGCATTCTCTTGCGCTCACTGATAAAGGGCAGGTGTTTGGCTTAGGAAAAGGTACTATCGTGCCTGCTGGTGGAGAACAGGGCGTACCGCAGCTTCTCCATGGCGAGCTGTCTGAAAGGACAGTTTGTAAGCTCAACAATTGTTACTGGCGAGATACACCCGTCTTCATCATTGGAAAGCCTCCCGTCGAGCCAGGTTTCGATAAGAACCCCAAATTAATCTGGCATCACCGTCGAATGTTGCTAATGTGCCTCCTTGCCGTGAGTAAGAAAGAACGCATCGAGGGCGAGCCACGAGCTGCACATGGTCCGGCAGAAAACAATTTTGGGCAGCGCATGTCTGAACTTCCAGACGTTCTTTGGAAGCGCATTATCAAGTTCCTTTAAGATGTTAAAACGGTAAGACGGTAAGACGGTAAAAAGACTTTTAACACTGCGAAGAGTCTTTAACGACTTTAATTACATGTAGGTTTAATATACACATATCACTCACTAATTTGCGTTACTTTGCTTTGCGCTGCTTTGCTTTGTTATGTTTGTATTTTTTTTTGTATTATAATGAGATTAACAATCTCTAATAATATTGTTAAATTGATTTGAAGATAATGAAGTTAATATAATACAATGATGGAAGAGAAATTAAAACATTTAAATAATCTTTTTGAAAAATGTTCACTTCTTTCAGAGAATGATTTTCCAGTTTTACAAAAACCGTTCTTAAAGTGGGTTGGAGGAAAAACACAAATTATAAAAGACATTTTACAAAAATTTCCAATTGAAATCGAAAATTATCATGAAGTCTTTTTAGGAGGAGGGAGTGTTCTTTTGGCATTATTATCTTTGCAAAAAGCTGGAAAAATTCAAATTAAAAATAAAATTTATGCTTCTGATATTAATGAAACGTTATTCTATCTTTTTAAAAATATTCAGAATCATAAGGAAGAGTTATTTACCTTTCTGCAACAATATATTCAAGAATATGAATCATGTACTGGAACACTTATTAATCGCAAACCAAAAACAAAAGAAGAAGGCTTGACTTCAAAGGAAAGTTATTATTATTGGTTGCGAAATGAATTTAATCAAATGGATAAGCAAAGTGTGGAATGTTCTGCCCTCTTTCTCTTTTTGAATAAGACTTGTTTTCGTGGAGTATATCGTGAAGGACCACATGGGTTTAATGTCCCATTTGGTCATTATAAAAAAACACCGACTTTCCTTTCAAAAGAGGAATTTGAACATCTCTATGAATTGATTAAAGATGTTGAATTTACCTGTTGTAACTTTGAAGATTCTTTTTCTAAAATGCAAGAAGGTGATTTTGTTTATCTTGACCCTCCATATGCACCCCAAAAATCAGATTCCTTTGTTTCCTATACAAAAGATGGATTTAATATTGAAAAGCATCAAACATTATTTAAAAAGGTATGTCAATTGCATCAAGAACGAATTAAATTTTTAATGAGTAATGCCAAGGTTGAATTGGTTCTTCAAAATTTTAAAGATTATCAAATCGAAGAAATTAGTTGTCGTCGAGCGATTCATTCAAAGAATCCAGGTTCAAAAGCAATGGAAGTTTTAATAACTAATTTTGAAGGATAAACTGAATAATATTTTTTTTGTATTCTAAATCATTCCCCCAAAAAACAGGGATATTCATTTCTTGAAGATACTTAATTTCACGTTTACAATTGTCTTTAAACCAATCTGATAAGCAATAGATATAATGAATCTGATAATTTGGAAAGAGTTCCTTAAAATTTTGAATTTTAAAAGGAGCAGTTTGAAGTTTTTCACACACGGAACCACTTCGTTGTTGAAATTTCTTTTCAATGATAAAAATCGTTTTTTTTTCTTCATTTAGATAACACTCGTCTGGTTGTTTACACCCGTGTCCAATATCAATGTTAAGATTTAGTTCGTTTTTATTTTTCATGTATTTGTGTAGTTTCATTTTGTTTGCTTGAATAAAAATAGTTTCCGAATTATTAAATGTAATCACATTGTAATCATTGCATTTTAAAATCATTTTAGAATGAGTATCTAAATCGGTTAATTCTTCATAAGATAAACCATTTTTATTAGTGTTTTTCCCACCACCACCTGTACCTTTGTTAATTACGGGTAGTTCATCTTCAGAGGTGTCCAATTGAATAGAATTGTTATCAATTAGATGACTCTTTTCATTTGTCGATAATCCATTCATTATAGATATATATTATATGTTTGTTGTCCTAAAATTATATTTTCATTTTGGTAAAAATAATAATATCTTTCATTAAAATAAATGGGATTAACAACGAAAACAAATATTCGAAAAAAAAAATGTAATCAATCATTGTGCTCCAAATGTTCTTCCAATGAAATCTGTCGAGATTCATATATTACAAAATCAGGGAAAAATGTTCTTGCAAAATGTATTCTTTCTCATGGTGCTGGACCAGGGAAACGTAAAGATTGGGAAAAGAAAGAAATAAAAAAAATGCAAAAAAAACTTGCTAAAAAGGGTAAAACTTTAAAGAGAGACCCATCATCAATTATTGTCTTGCGAAAAGGGGGATTAAAAGAATTTGGATATACCAATGTTCAAAAGAAGTCCGCTAAACAGAGACGAAGAGCCTTAAAAAAAGCAATCGATGTTGAAAATAGTTTTGGTCATGACGGACCAATTATTAATCAGCGTCGTGTAAATGTATTATCTCTTTTTAGTAAAAACAAATATCCAAAGAGAAGTGCTATTTATAAAAAAGATGTTGATTGGATTCGTAAAACATATAAAACGGGGTCATTAAAACATCGAAAATCTTCTTCTAAAAAGCGCAAAGAATAGTTTTTTTCAAAAGTTATTTTAAAGTTTGTTTATACTTTTTTATCCAAATATCATAATCATTAGGAAAATCAAAATCATCTGTAAAATCATCAATTTCGATAAAATATTTTTCAATATGATGCTTTTCTAAATCAATTTTATTAATTAATCGATATAGTTCCCACGTAATAAACCGACTAATTTCATTATTTTTAAATTTCTGTTCTAATATTTTTAATTTATTTAATACCATTTCTTTTTCATCTTTATTGAATGACATTCCAAATAATTCACCATACTCCTTTCCAGTAATAGAACTACCATTTTGTCTTCCAAAAAAATTTAAGGTATTATTATTTTCGCAAATTTTTTTGATACAGTTTTCGGTAAAAAAGATATCTCCAAAAAGAATTGTGGTGTTTCCATTTAAATTCCAATATTCTCGTGTCATGTAAACGGCTGGATATTTGACATGTTCTTTTCTTTCTAATAAGGTTGGTTTGCAAAAAGTTGCGGTGTCTCTCTTATATTCTTCGTCAAATGCAAAGATACAAATTTCACTATTTGGGTCAAATTTTTTTAAAAGACGAATAGTTCTATCTAATAATGTTTCATTCTCAATTTTAATTAAATGTTTTTTGGTATTTAAATAATTATTCCACCGTGTACCACTTCCTGAACATGCAATAATATATCTATTATTTACCATTTATATTTAAAAATAAAAAAAAATATTTATTACACTTTAACAAACCCATTTTAACTAAAGCACTCCAACATTCTTTGATATACATTTGAACCTTCCTCTAAAATATGAGACTGGTGAGAAAATTTAGAACGTTTTCCAGGATAGGTTACCATTTGATATATCATTCGTTTTCGTTTAGTATGAACATCTTTGTGTAACTCTTTTTCTTTTCTCTTAAGGAATCTTGTCATTACACTAAATGCTCTTGATAATTTTAAAAGTCCATCATAAAGTGTATTTAAATACTGGTAATGAGGATTCATTGAAATATCAGCTAATATATATCGGTAATCAAGAATATAAGAAAATTTAAATATCATAAGTTCATAAAACCAATTTAAAAGTTGAATTGGATTACATTGATTATTAAGGTACAAATCAGTTGAGAAACTGTTTAAGTTCCAATTCCAAAAATTTATCATCTTATTTACTATAAATCTAATATCAATTGGATTATATACTCTTAATATCCAAAATTTCAGAATCTGCATTTTTTGAGGAATTGTAATACTCGTTATTTCTTTTTTAAATGGTAATATATTTTCAATTGCAAGCGACCATTCATTTGGAGCATTACTAGCCAAGATTAAGGAATATAATTTTGGAAGATTATACATTCCATTATTAACCAGAGAATTTAATATTTTATAGTGGATATCTATCTGTTTGTTACTGTATATAATTTCGTATACATATTCGGATGATAATTTTCCTGGAATGTTTCCAATAAATTTAATTAAATTACTATTACACAGCTCATTAGTGTTATTTATTTTAAGATAGCGACACAAAGTTGGTATAATTATTTCTTTGTAAGGATTTAATCCAAATGTTTGGTGAAGAATTTGCAATTTTTTAAAAGCAAAACATGTTGGTATCCATGGTCGAGTAATACCAACAATAATATCAACTATTCCATTTGATAACCATTTTTTTAAATATGGCTTGCATAAATCATGATTAATAATTGTTTGTAAAACTGTTTCATCTGAATTATACATTGATAAGCTCAATAAATTATGAGACATTCTCAAATTATTTGTATATGAAACGGTATGAATTGAACTGCCTTTGTTAATCAACCATGATACAGTTGAACCATTCCCCCATCGAATTGCATTTGTTAATGGTGTCCATGCTTCAGTTGACATATTTTGTTTTTCGATAGATTGAAACAATTGTTCAAAAGGTATGGTTTTGAAAAAATTATCTGGCTCATCAAGATGTGCATCTTCTTGAAGTGTTCTCGCAACACTCTGTTTTAATTCATTAAAATAAAAGTCAATAAGACTATAACCTTGATTTGAAATAGCAAAAATATCAAATATACTATGTTCGTTTTCAACGTAAATACTTAAATCTTGCCATATTTTTGGGTTGTTTATATTATTTTCTTTTAAGGCATTTAATAAAACTTGAAGAGTCTCTGTTTTTTCATAGGAACGATAATTTTTGTCTAATTTGTGAGTAAGATGGTAAGGATGAACATTAACAAATAACTCATACCATTCTTCATGAGTAAATTTAAATTTATAATTAGATATCCACCATTCTAAAAGATTAACATTATTTAAAGATGTTACGCCATTTATCCAATAAATTAGTGCACATGGACAGGGTTCAGTTTTATAAAATTCCTCTATAAATATTTTAAACAATGAAGTATTTGATTTAATAATCGATTCTTTAATATTATCAACGTAATAATTATTAATGTTATTTAGATTAGAAGCTAAATATTTGATTAATGAGCGTAATTCTCTTTTCATAAAGCGTCCTTTTCTCTTAAAGAAAACAGTTACTTGTTCATTATTTTTCCAAAAGGATGAGTTCCAAAAATAAGAAAACGAATGATTCTTATTAATTTGAAATAAATTGCTTACATGAAATTGTGAAAGACTTTGTTCTAATAGAAATTGAAGATATTCTTCTGAATACTTATTCCAAATACTACATAAAAACCATGGATATTTTTTTTGAACAAAAATAGTAATCCAGTTTTTTACAACTTCATTTGTCCAATATTCATACATTGTTTTAAATGATGCATCGATCATATTTTTAAGAATTATATAATATGAATCAGACTTATCTTTTGTAGTATCAAGACTTTCATCAGTAATCCACGATATAAGTATTCCATCTTTAATAAAATTTAAGTTATATTTTTTACACATTAATTGATATTCATTTTCCCATGTGCTACATCCTGTAAATAACAAATTTTTAAGACGATATACATCTTCAGAATCCATAACAATAATATTTTTCAAATTATTTATATTTAGATAATCTATTTATATCAATTAAGTTAAATTAACACATTTTTTACATAATGCACCTGATTTTATGATAGAAAAATCCGATTGCAATGAATTATAACAACGAGTACATCTCCATTGTTGAGAAGCTGCAATCTTATTTTTTAGAATTGGGTTAATATCTATAATTTCTATATTTTCTTTTTTTAATTCAGAAGGTATTGGAGTTGTTTCACCATTTACAAGTTGATTTCCGCTTCTAATACGTTCATTAATATCTTTGGCATAATAATCTTTAAATATTACTTGTCGAATACTTTCTGAAAAAGAGTTATTTTGTTTTAATATATTTTCAATTGACGGTATAAATAATAATAGCCCAATAACAATAATACATGCAACAAATTTAATATGTAAATGGTATTTAATCCAAATGTCAGATATTGTACCTTGGGGAGAAATTATTTGATATAAAAACCATCCAATAATTAGAAAAACAAATAACCATCTAAATGACATTTTAATATATAATTATAATTTAAAAAAAATTGATTTTCTAAAAAATACTAAAAGTTTGAAAAAACATAAAGTATTCTTATGTTCACACCAATACAGGTTTACTGACAATCACAAAAAGTGAATGCAGTAGTGCATCATGTAAGGTAAAGAAGAAAGTATCTTTCACAGATAAAGACGATGCATCTGAAGTGACAATTAGTTACAAAAGTCATCCGAATCGTAAAGTTATGTTGAAACAAATGGCAAAGGAAGAACAGGAGTATTACTGTAACAAGATGGAACATTTTAAGGAAGAATTTGACCCACTGCTAACGCCTAACAGGAAATAGGCTATTCTAAACGATGCATACTGGAGAAGACATCTTCTTGCCCATCGCCAAACATCAACCCAAAAAGAACATTGGCCGTGCATTTTGTGTCATTTGCGAAATAATCATCCAAATCTTTCAAAGGATGAAAATTCAGAACCTTTCGACAAAAAGACAATAGATAATTTGGTACACATCTTTGATGTGGGGGGGAAGTACTGCAAGAGTTTATGATATTTTGTGGTAATTTTGTATTATATTAACATAAAGACTATTCTTTTTATTTTTTTTATGAATCGAAGAAAACATCTTTTACTTGTTTTTAGAAGACAAGAAAGACAAATAAGAAAAATGAAGTATTATTCTGCAGAAAACAGGAAACCATTTTTTAGATTTTAAAAATAAAAATTGATTTGTTTTTTTTCTAAAAAAATATTATTCATTATCGGTGTGTTGCACACAGATGACAACGTGTATTACTGCGGATTGTAAAACAGGTAACTGGCTTCTAGACGTAGACTTTATCAACTACAGATTCAACCGCATTTCGCTTCATGAGAAGGATGGCACGTGTAAACTTTTCATGACGACAACCCGAACAGAGTCGGAAGTTGATGAGAGTCTTGCGACATGTATTCCTCATAGTGTGCTAACCAAAATCCGCATAATGCCCAACTTGTTCGGAGCTCGTCTCGGGTACGTCGGACCAGACACTTCCATCAAAATCTGGGACTAATTTTAATAAAAAGTTCCATTTACATTCTTTTGTATTTTTTTTATGTTATAAAAATTGATTTAATTGTTAATATTTATTATTTTATTTATAAAGACTTCTGTTTAAAATGGATTTTCAAAAACCAGAACCAAATTGTCAAAATTGTCAAAGTTATGGCTGTTGGCGAATAGATAATACTGGAAAATTAATTCTTGTTAACCCATGTGCAAACTGTTCAACAAATAATAATCCTAGATATGGAAGACGTGAAGACCCAATCTACAATGGTAGTAATGAATGCTATTGTAATTGGGATTGTCGTCATCCATTAATTCGAAAACTTCAGAATGCAGGAATTTTTGAGTAAAAAATGAAATATATAAATTTAAATTGAACTTTTTTGATATAAAGTTAAATTAGCTAAATTGTATTCTCTATTCGAGACGTCATTCAGTATGACATAGAAAGCTATGGAGATGATAAGATGGTAGTTGCGATTGAAAAGCTTTGGAAAAGTTCTCTGGAAGAGATGAAAAGGGGGTTCTGCGGTCTTGACAAGTTCCTTGTCCGTTTTAATGGTAAACATGAGGGACAATCTGCGTTTTAAATGTTCAAAGGTGTAAAACGCTAAATTATTCACTATCACTTTCAAGATAATAATCATCTAACATTTTTTTATTAAACATTTCAATACATCCATTTATACAATCTCCTTTAAGATTAAAGTTTGCAGCTTTAATAAAGGCACGAAGTAAATCATCTAATTCATAATATGTCCATTTTTCATTATCCGTACTTGTTATTTCGTGTAAAATAATATCATTGTCTCTTTTATATCTATAGTCATTATCACCCCAATAATCTCTGAATTTTATTTGTTTATTCACTAAATTATCATTACCACCTAGTCCACCTTCTTCTCTTTTTAAATAGGGTAAATCTCTATTTATATTCAGTTTACAATAACTTTTTAGTTGTTCTACTATATGTTTATTTTCACCATTTTCACATTTGGACTTAAATTCGTTCCATCGTTTTATATATTCTGATGATAAATCTTTATCTATATAGAATCTTAACTGGTGTATATGAGTATTTAAGATGTTCATTATTTTAATAACTAATACTAATGTTTATTTTTTTATTGAGAAACGCGAGGTTTTAAATGTTCAAAGGTGTAAAAACTAAAACACAGAAAACGAATTTGTTTTGTATTTTTTTACGAAAATGATAATCCTCCCATTCCTGCAAAAACTCGAAATAAATTGTAATTAATAGCATATACATAAATATTGTATTTGAATTTATGAGTTAAGGTCGGATTTGCATTATCTTCTTGGTCAATATGTGCAGTTTCAATGTGCATTTGAATATTTTTTACTCTAGAAAGATTTACTGCTCCATTTGGTTGTCTTTTTCGAGGGTCAAGTGCAAAAGAATAAGTTTGTACACCAGGAACAATATTTGTATATTTATGTTGATATGGTTGTAACAATGAATAAAAATTAGATGTTTGTGAACTAAATCTTTCAATTCCGTTAAAGAGAATTTTAACTTCTTTCAAAATGTCTTTTTCATAATTTTTAAAATTAAATTTTGAAACAAGACTATTATTTTGAAAAGCAATTTCAAGTGGGTCGGTTGCAACGGGTGTACCTGTTAAATCTAATTCATATCTAATTTCTCCAAAATTTGTTTGATAAAAAGATAAAGATGAAGGATTAATATTTTTATCAGGCCAATTGGTATAATTTGAGAAAATATTATTTGTTACAAAATCATCTCTTTGTGCATACCAAACTAAACTTTTAACAGGATGATTCAATGTTAAATCAAACATTTTACTACCATATATACCTCTAAATTCTCTCCTAACAACTTGTTCAATTAAATATTCATGAGAAGATTTGGCAAATCTTTTTTGGTCTTTTTCTTCAAGAAAAATATAATTAGCTAGAATATTTGGCTGAACAAATAAAGTATTACCAATTGTACTGTTATTTTCCATTGCAAAAGAATTTCCCCTTTTAAATTGAAGAGGAGAAATATTCGCCAAAAAATTGGTAATTAAATGGTCCGCTTGATTAATATCCGGTTTAATTCTTTTTTCAAAATTATCACTATTTTCTTTTGGTTCTTTTATTGTATAGAGTTCTGATAAAGGGCGTAATTCGACATGAACATGTACTTCGTGATACTGAAGGGCTATTAAAGGTAGTGCTAACCCAGGGTTCATTGTAAACCAGAAATTAAGAGGAATAATTAGCTGCCTTCCTTTAATCGATGGGGCTTTTAAATACGGATTACTTAAAATAGTTGATGATGTAAATAATTCAGGGTCTTTATTAAGAGTTGGGTCTAAAGTAGATGTTGGATAAATCCCTTTATTTTCAGGTAATGAAGCTGGGTCATACAATTCTGGAATATTGCCAATCATTTTATTAAAAATATCAACATTAAGTTCAAAGGAAAATAATTCATGCCAAATTGCAATCCATTCACCATAAAGCTCATTTATTTTTGTTCCTCCAATAGTAATATATGTTTTTTCAATCATATTTGTTCCAATTGATTCTATCCATTGAAATTGATATCCAGATTTTGAGAAGTTATCTTCACTGTTGTTAGCATAATAACCAGAATATATATCTGGTAATTGAATTCGGAAATATAAATGACTAACTAAATCTGCATGTCTATCAATTCTGCAATATAATTTAGTGCTAGTTTCTGGACTGAGTTGTTGCGACCCATTTAAAGGTAGTTCAATTGACTCCATTGCAAAATTACTATATCTTCGATAAACCATTTTAAAAAAATTTAATTGTGGATTGCCAGATAAATATTGTGATTCTGCTCCAAAAGCTGATAATTGCATTAATCCTCCTGGCATTCTGACTTTTACTTAATTAGTTATTATAAAATAATAAACTTTATGTATTTGAATTAAATAATGCTGTAAACGCATTTCCTTGAAACCATGTCCACCAAAATAAATATGATTCGTTTGGGAAAATAGGATCATACCATTTAAATAATCTAATAATTTCATGTTCATTAAAGGAATAGTTAAAATATCTAATACAAGTTAAAGTTCCCATAAAAGGAGATTCACCGGGAAATAGTCTCCAACTGTTATTAGTTAAATATGGAACATTACTTAAAAAAATACTTCTTTGCAATTGATTATTTCTATATATATCAAGATAGCGATTATCAACAACAACTGTTATCATTTGCCATGATTGTATTTTAATAATATTTGGAATAGAAAACGATAATATATTTTGTTGATTTGTTGCAGAAACATCATTTTTAACTCTAATGTTCACAATGAGAGTATTCTGTGAATTATCATATTTAATATTAAATTGATTACCATTT
>MDSV01248859.1_pt1 | contig 14904 bp, 14 predicted proteins | sample 810851 | NCBI WGS metagenome assembly MDSV01 (sample SAMN05326640, study PRJNA326480) | marine metagenome | isolation source: seawater | place: Atlantic Ocean: North East | collected 2012 | reverse complement strand
TGAAGCTGCAATAACTCCATTATTATTAATTTTTAAATACTTAATCCGTGGATCAATAAAGTCTTCTATTATCTCATTAGTATTATCTGTAGAGTGGTTGTCGATAACAATGACCTCCCAATTAGTAAATGTTTGGTCAACTACGGATTTTAACGCTCGGCCAAGAAAATTGGCGTGGTTATAGGTAGGTATAACGATTGAAATTAAGGGATTTCCTTTCATATCAAGTTACTTCTGAGCGTTTATGATTACACATAAGTAAAGTCTCATCGATCTCTAATACTGGACTACCTCCAAAGATAAATCCTGTGCTTAATAACTTATCAATTCTATAATCTAAGCTCTCGAATTTCTCTCCCTCGGCAGGTTGTGGGCGAATAATTTTAGGAGAATATCCAAGCACTTCGGTACATCTTGCTTGTATCAATTCCGCCATCTCAACTACCCTTGATGATTTTCCACTACCCACGTTAAATATCCCATTCCCAATATTGCTCTTTGGTAAATCTATCATGTGAGTAACCACATTTGACACATCCTGTAATGTTATAAAGTCACGCCATTGCAATCCTGATGACCTCAATGTGATGCTTCGTAAATTCACTGCTTGATGGCAAAGATCATTCATAAGTAGCATCCATGCGTTTACCGCTGGATGCGCAGGGACGCCAAACCCATTGGATAACCTTAGTACAATACTATCTATGTTCGAATTAGCTGCAGCTAAAACTAAATGCTCAGCGGCAAGATGACTGGTAGCGTAAGGATGATGGCTTTTGGGTAAAGTGGATTCGTCAATTTTACCAATTAAGCTTGGGCCATAAACATGAGCGGTAGATAAATAGATAACGCGCTTTACGCCAGCCACTTTAGCGGCTTCCATCAAACGTGCCGTATTAACTGTATTTACTTCTAATGCCGCCACCGGATCACTCAAGCAATCAGAAGCATTCATACCGGCAAGATGCACTAAAGTGTCCGTACCCTCACAGGCCAATGTTAAACTTTGTAATGAATTCCAATCCATCGCTATAACATTTGATTTAGGCAGCCAACATGGGTTTTCCTGGGCTGTTCTACTACCTAAGGCAAGCGTAACGTCGGCATTTGTGGCTAGTGTCTGTGCCACGCGCCCACCAACAAAGCCCATGCCACCTGTAACCAAAATATTGTGCTTCACTGTTCTAAATCTACCAACTGTATGGGATGCTTGGGTCAAATGCAGACTTTCGTTCGCTTTCAGAGGGATCATGCGGCAGATCAGCACAGTTAGCCAGCAACGCTGGCGTATTACCGATACATGCGAATCCATACCAAAGGCCTGGAGGAATCTTCACTCGTAAATAAGAATCTGGGCGACCTAATTCTTGTATTAGTACATTACCTCTAGTGCTTGAACCTAATCGATCATCATAAATGACCAAACGAACCAGCCCAACTGGCACCGCAATATTTTGCGTTTGTTTAGTATGTAATTTCCACGCTTTAATAGCGCTAGGTAGTACTTCAGAAAAGTAACATTCGCCAAACTTAATAAAATCCGCAGCATCACTACGAAGCATGTGCAACACGGCGCCATGTTCATCGGTCAATTCGCGCAATAAAACGCTTGTTACACCTTCTATCTTAGTCACACTTCTTGCTGCTGAGTCCATGCGGCGCCTCTTTCTTTAGCGATTTGACAATACTCTTTAATCTGGTCGACGGTATAACTAAACATATCCTGCTGCCTCTCATGCCAGTTACGATACCAATCTACAGTAAAAGATACAGTCTCTGGAAACTGCATCACTGCTTGCCAGTTCAAATGAAACATGGCCTTATCGCATGAAAGTTTAAGTAGTTGAGCTTCATGTCCGCCATCTTCACACCCTTGTGGAACCTGCCATTGCACACTAGGCCAACTACGACACATTGCATCTAATAATTCAGCTACTGTCTGATTTACATTGGCGTCGGGTCCAAAATTAAACGATTCGCCATTAAGCCCATCAGCCTGTTGAAAAAGTTTTGCACCAAGCCAGAGATAACCACTCAAGGGTTCAAGCACATGTTGCCATGGGCGTGTAGCCTGTGGACTGCGGACTTCAACCGATTCACCTAGTGACCAAGCACGAATACAATCGGGCACAATACGATCATCAGCCCAATCGCCGCCGCCAATCACGTTACCTGCACGAGTAATAGCAATGCGTGTAGGAGTATGACGTAGATAACTATGAAAGTAAGATTGGGCTACAAGATCGGCACAACTTTTAGAGCCACTATAAGGATCATGGCCACCTAGTGCATCAGTTTCACGGTAGCCCCAGCACCATTCAACATTGCGATAAGCCTTATCACTTGTAATAAGCACGGCGGTACTAATCCAAGGTCTAGTTCTGACACACTCAAGCAAATTAACCATGCCCATGGTGTTTGTTTCAAAGGTGCTAACTGGGTCAGCATAAGAACGTCGCACTAGTGCTTGCGCCGCTAGATGAAAAATCATATCAGGTTTAAAGTCATCTATTACTTTTGCTAAGCGAGATATATCACGCATATCACCAACGTAATGTTGCACACTCTGATCAAGACCAAGTAACTCAAAATTAGAAGGAGTGCTAGGTATATCATCAGAAAAGCCTGCAACCTCAGCACCCAAATGTTTTAGCCATAAAGACAGCCAGGAACCTTTAAACCCTGTATGGCCAGTGACTAGTACACGACGGCCTCGGTAAAGATCATCAAAACAAATCATATATCACTCCATGGGGCCTTACCTGTTGCCCATAAATCTTCTAGCGCCTGCTTGTCTCGTATTGTATCCATACACTGCCAGTATCCTGGATGGTGGTAAGCCATCAACTGACCGGCTTTGGTAATTGTTTCCAACGGCTCACGTTCAAGTAAAGTAGTATCTCCTTGGATAAAATCAAAGATTTCTGGTTCAAACACAAAGAAACCACCATTAATCCATCCTTCTGCGGCTTGTGGTTTTTCGTGAAAATTAGTCACTTGCTGATCTTCGACCGTCAACTCACCAAAACGAACGGCTGGCCGCACTGCAGTAACCGTGGCTAGGCGTCCATGGCTACGATGAAAAGCAAGCAACTCCCCAATATCCACATTTGCAACGCCATCACCATAAGTGAGCATAAATGTGCCGCTTGATTCAAGCTGTGACTTAAGACGCAATAAACGGCCTCCTGTCATAGTGCTAGCTCCAGTATCAATCAACGATACACGCCAATCCTCAGCAGTTGGATTACTGTAGTCAACTTGGCCACTCTTAAGGTGTACCGTTAAATCACTCATTCGTGGATGATAATTAAGAAAGTAATCTTTAATGAACTCGCCCTTGTAACCTAACGCCAGTACAAAATCATTCATACCAAAGTGTTCATATATTTTCATAATATGCCACAGGATAGGTCGTCCACCGATCTCAACCATAGGTTTAGGACGAATTTGAGTTTCTTCGGCAAGGCGAGTGCCTAAACCACCGCAGAGAATAACTGTTTTCATATTTCACCTCAATTGGAATTATAACTTACACTTAAATCAATCATTGCTTTAAGACCCTTTTCAAGCGACCAATTAGGTTGCCAGCCAAGATCAGCTTTTGCTTTGCTAATATCTGCCCTTGAATCCATTACCTCATTAGGACGTCTAATTCCCTCCGACTGAATAGAAACACTTTTTTGCGTGATATTCTGTACAATATCAATAAGATCTTGCACAGAATTACTGCTACCTGAAGCTATGTTGTAAATTTCAAATTTCTGCGGCATGGAAATCACACGGATTAGCGCTTCGATCAAGTCTTCAATGTACAAGTAATCTCGTTTAGGTGTTAAGTCTCTTATTTTTACCGAATCAGTTTGCACAATTTGCTCAACAATTGATGGGATTAAAAATTTATTATTTTGCCCTGGCCCATATACATTAAAAGGTCGTAATACAGTGACAGCCACGCCGTAGTATTCGGAATAAAAACGGCACATATCTTCTGCTATCTTTTTTGACTGCATATAAGGATTATTAGCCTTAACTTCAGCTCGTTCAGTAATAGGCAATTCCTTGGGGTTACCATAAAGATATGAACTTATATAAATAAGTCTGGCATCATGTAATCTACAATAATCCAAGGCATTTATAGCGCCATTTATATTTGTTTGGAGAAATTCAACCGGTTCAAGCCAGCTGTCGGGTACAAATGTTTTTGACGCAAGATGAATAACTATATCGGCTTGCGGTAATACTTTCCAAGTTGCCGGGTAACTAACATCACCAGCACTACTCTCGATGGCGATAACTTCATCTTGCCCTATTTCTTTAATTTTTTTAACTAGATGACTACCAACAAACCCTGCCGCCCCACTAATTAGTACTTTAGTCATCGATGAATTTACTCCGCATTACATCAAACTCATCAATAGCCTGCATATAGTCATCTGGGCGCCCAATATCAAGCCAATAACCATCAAAGTCTTGCACATTTACATTGCTCTCTGCCTTGATCAAGTTGAGCATGAGATCATCAAAACCATACGCCCCTTCATTAGGAATAAAATCCAAGACTGCTTTACTCAACATGTAGATACCCATACTCACCTGATATTCAGCTTCAGGTTTCTCACGAAAACCAATCAAATGATTCAATTTATTAGTTTCCAAAACACCATAATCTATCTTTTGTTGACGCCGATAGGATGAAATCGTAAACAAATGCTTTCCTAACACATGCTGACAATAAAAATCTTCGAAATCTAAGTCGGTTAATATGTCGCCATTCATCAACAAAAAATTTTCAGGTAAATCAGGTATCAGTTTTAAAGGAGCCATAGTGCCAAGCGGAGCATCTTCAAGAGAATAATCTATATGAATACCCCATTTGCTACCGTCTCCAAAAAAGGCTTTAATTAATTCCGCTTGATGATTTACAGCCATTGTTATTCTGCTAAATCCCGCTCTTATCAATTGTCGGACAATCACCTCAAGAATTGGATACTCACCTATTGGCATCAACGGCTTGGGTAATACAACAGTGTAGGGTTTCAAGCGTGTACCTTTACCGCCGACTAATATAACTGCATGTTTTGAAGTCATGATTTGTACTTATCTATTTGTAGCACTCAAAATTGTTCGCCTGCGTAAACCAATCTATCTTTTTCATAAATATTCAGATCCAATTATTACTTTATTTGCTCGTTGATGCATTTTTGAAAGTGTGAAATTTTGGATAAATCTGCTGCGTGCGTTAACTGCCATTTCTTTTCGTTTAGTATAATCATTAATTAGCAAACTTAATGCTTTAACGAGCAAGTCTTTCGAGCCCGGTTTGACAAGAACTCCTTCACGCCCATGAGTAATAGCTTCAGAAATGCCTCCAATATCAGTTGAAACTATAGGGCAGCCAGCTCTCATCGCTTCAATAATAGTATACGGCATTCCTTCCCAAAGTGATGGAAAAGTAAATATATCAATTTGATTGAAAAATAAATCAGTATCACCTTCATAATAACCAAGCATACTGACACGATGCTGCAATCCAGACTCTATTACTCTCCGCTCCAGCCTCTCAGAAGCATCACCTTTACCTGCGAGAGTGAGGTGTATATTGTCATACGATGAAGCAAGCTCTATAAAGGCTTCTAGAAGAATCAACACACCTTTGGCTTCATCTAGTCTTGAAATCAATCCAATGTTTAAGACTGAGGGATTAGAGTTATAGGTTCTGTTTAACGACGTTTCTTCCACACCATTATATAAAACCATGATTTTATTTTCTTTAGCATCGCGTAAACTTACAAGTGCATTTTTAATAGCATAAGCATTGACTAAGACAAGAGTTACGCACCTCCAAACCATGAGATCTAATATCTTTTCATAATACCTTGAAAATCCTCTTGGTCCCGGCACACTAACAATGCTCATAGTGACATGAATACGACAGATCCTAGCGGCAATTACCATTGCCAAGCAAGCCTGAGACGCCGGATAACTTCCATTACAAACCAAGATTCGTGCAGGTTTAGTTTTCAATAGTAAAGCAAGGAAGAGGAAAATGTTTACTATTAGAAAAATTGGATCAAGGAAAAATAAGCTCTTGCGCGCTAAGCGGACAATCAAAGAATTTGGCTCCTTGAAACCAATAAATAACCGCGTCCGACTCAGAAAAAAAACCCCTAATGTTTTTACTTGATTCGATAACCGCTCAAGTTCTTCAAGATAAACTCCGTTAGGGTTAGAAGAGATGATTACATCTTGAAAATCTTCAATAATTCCATTGATCAAATCAATCATGTAACGATTACCACCACCTCGGGGGTAATTTTCTGTAAACACCAAAAGGAGATTTTTCACAAAATTTTAATTTTTAGTGAAGACAACAATAATATAAGAACTTATTAAGGGATGATTAAATTTATCAAAAAATGAAAGTTTGCGAATTCTGTTAGTAATACTTAAAAATATCTTTACTAGTATTTGTTTTATTGTATGTGGCTTATCCTTTGCTATAGGTAGATTAGGCTCAAAAGAGCCGATGTAGCGTGCAGAGTTTAGACTAACTGGTAAGATCTTTTCTAAACCACGAAAATAATCTAAATTCATTATGGTGAGATTGTGCTTATCTAGCAGGGATGGATCGAGGATTTGCTGAATTGGATGATAGATTCCGTTAAAATTTGGTACTCCAAGAACTAACTTACCTCCAGGTTTTACCCAGTCAAGATGTCTGTCTATTACTGAGTTAGGATCGTCAAAATGTTCTATAAAACCAAATGACATTACTAAGTCAAAACGCGGGTCTCCTTTGATTGCAAAAAAATCTCCCGTTAAAATTTCATCTACTGGTAAATTTAGCAACTTAAAGTTTCGGATAGTTGCTTCCATACCAGTCTGTGAGTACTCTATCCCACTTGGTTTCATTCCAAAGGATTTACAGAAAAATGCCAACCATTTACCTGGTGCACATCCAACTTCCAATACATCACCAGATATCCCATTCAATTCTGAATTCAAGGCTTCAGCTAAACAGCGTTCAAATGAATTACTGTAATCAACTTGACTAGGTAATTGTATATTACTCCAATAATCATCCCAGAATTCTTGCTCAGTTAATTTCATTGGTTGCTTCCTTTTTTAAAATTGAGAAATAAAGTTCATGATTATTCATATCACTAGCAGGGATAAATATTTTTCTAAATTTCCAATATAATCCGAATAAGCGACCCTTAATCATTATCCATAAAGTTCTATCTGCATTACTGCCTAATTCTTGTCCAAGTCGAGCGGATTTTTCTGACGAACGAATTACAGATAAAAGAATCTTTACAAGATTAGTTATGATACGCTCAAAAAGGCTTGCCTCCTTTTTAACTATCCATTTTCCCGTAAATATATCAAACTCATTATCATCCCCATGACAAATTATTCCGCTAGCCAAGGCCCATTTTTCTTTAATCCAACGGACTCCTACCGTATGTAATCCAAATCGTTTTGAAAGCTGATCAAGTGCAACCGGATCAATCCAGCATGTGTGTTCAGGATTAATTATGATGTCATTTTTGAAAGCTGAATAAAAATACTGTTCAGAGTAAAATGGATTTGCTGTAGAAATTAACACCACGCCGTCAGGCTTTAGCAAGCGATTAATATTATTAAGCAATCCTTCGAAATTTGATAAGTGTTCAATTAAATTCCCGACAACAATAACGTCGAATGTTCTATCGATTGAAAGTGGTTTGTTAACATCCCCATGAACGACGTTATACCCTCGCTTAAACAATTCTTTCACTGCATCTTCTACATAATCTACGCCCAAAGTATAGGATGATGTATTAACCACATGATGATGTAACCATCCATCGACATCAGCATTTACAACATCATGCTGCACACATCCAATATCAAGTACTTCTTTCCCACTACAAAACTCTGAAATTATTTCAAACCTTGATTGTGGTTTTTTTAAATATTCTTGTAAGATCTCTTTTTGCATATAACCGCTTTCCTTAAGTGTTATTTCTTTGATTATTATGACTTAAAACAGCTGTTTCCAACAATCGCTTCATCGTCCGTACTGGATTTTTCTCGTTCCGTGCATATTGCTCACAAAATACCCTCCTAGCGCTTTGTACTTGTTCGCTTTTCCACCATCCACCAATGTCATCCCAATACTGAGTAACAAAAAGTGCCGCTTGCTCCGGAGAGTCAGCTAGAATCCCAGCTCCTCTCAGCAATTCATAATAAGGCTTATCTCTAGGTAGGAGATGATCTAAACCACCATCCCAAAAGCACAAGGTTGGAACATTCGAGGTCAGACCCTCTAAAATCCCTGTCGAATCGTATGAATGCACCACTAGGCGACTTTCTGCACAAAGTGTTTGAATAGGAGCTTCTCCTTTTTCTAAATGCACTGTAGGCATGCGGTCGCTCCAGCGCTTATCGTCTGACCAGTTCAGATTGCGCCAAGCACCATGAAGGCGTACTGAAAGTTCTTGCTTTATTTTTTCGGGCAGTGCCTCAACAAATCGGAATTGCTGTTCTTGGTAAACATGAAACTTACTATGCTGATCATCCAAAGAAAGCAGATGCGGTGCGTGAAGTTGAATTAACAGCAAACCTCCATTTGGCTTAGTTTTTCCTGGCCGGTTAGCTACTTTAAAAACAAACGCTTCAATATTCTTGTCGTTTCCATTGGCCGAACCCCAACAAAAAAAATTATCGCAGCTTACCAACTCTGGTTGTTTTGATTGAGATGGATAAGGTGCATAGTTGCCGTGAGCGCCGGTAAAGTAGGGCACTCCTTGTTCGACTTGAAGCCCAACCCAGGCTTTAAAAATCTCATCTTCATCAAAGTTGTTGGAGGTGAAAATAAATTTTGGGTTACTTGGCCATTGCAGGTTCTCAACTTGTTTAACCAATTCAGCATAACCCTCTAAGAAACAAGCAGGAATCATATCAGGCAATAGATCACTAACAAATTTTTCGAAACCCTTACGATTTGAGCTATTGACTTTAAATTTTCGGCGTATCTCTGTGTCAATTAAAACTGTATTTAAGGCAGGACTTTGCCACAATTGTGGACATTGCTGTAATGCAAGTTGTAGTTTTATTTCTTCCCATTTTGGCAAATAGCTATTAATTATGAATGCATCATTATCTTTGCTGAGTCTAGCTAGAATGTTACGCCCGATCGCTTTAACCGTCCGCTGAATACTTAAAATATAGTTAGTTGAAATACTTGTTTCTTCTTTAAAAAAAGTTTCATTATTTTTAGTATGTACTATGTCCAATTCAACTTCATTGTGGCCTATGTATTGGAGAACACGTCCATAAAGTATGTTATTCCAAACATCATTATTGCAAGACCATATAAAGTTTGTTGAATCTGTAGTGGCGAGACTATACACCTCGGACTCAAAGATTGTTGTGCTGGTTATCTTGTAATTTTTTAAAGCCTGCTTAATAGTAAAATATCGATTAAAACAGACGTTAACATGGCGTCCCAACCAATGACCAAGCAATATATTCCAGTAGCGTGGTGAGTGATTTGTTTCATGAAAAGAATTAAGAGCTGCAGCTAGCTCAATCAACAACTCGGAGGTAAGAGTCTGCACATAACTAATTTCTTTGAATTTTTTATCGGTTTCTAATGCGAATGGCTCTGCAACTTCTGCATCCATCTTATCCCAAACAATCTTACGATCATAAAGCCGACACCATTCTCCAAGAAAAAGAACTGGGGAGTCAAGCTTCCATGTACGCTCATCAGCCGATGTAATTAGATGTCGTTTCATTTACAACCAATTGCTTCATATATCTCACCATTATAGAACGGATGTCTCGTCGACATCGCTTCAAAAATAGATTTATTAGATGAGAAATCAACACCTTTGAATGTCTTGGAAAATGCTTCCAATGACTTCTCCTCATGTTCCATTATAGATATATCACTACCGACCAAAGTGCTTACACCAAACACCTCAACTGCAACTTGATTATTAAATATAGAGTTAAAGATAATTTTAGTTCGTTTTACATGATAATCAGATGTAATGATATGTAACTCTGTTATTTCACGATCTGCAAAAAACTCTAAACAAAAAAAGGCATCGCCAACAGTATCTCGTGACTTTGTAAGAGATATTATTGATCCTTCATCGATGGCAGAATTATCCACGATATATTTTTTAACAACGTTGGCAATAGGCTTAGTGCTATCGTCACGATACGCCCATCCAATTGTAATTAAGCAGTCGTATTTATTGCTCGAAAACTTATCTATTGCAAACTTAGCTCGCGCCTCCGATTCGACTTCTAAAGTACCATCTTTTGTCATAAGATGAGACAGAACAACTAGAGCTTTCATTTAATCATTACTTACATCAAAATGCTTAAGGGTGACTCTATCGCCTCTCTTAGCCGACATAAGACATTTAGCTCCAATAACTAAATCGTAGTACTTTGCATCTAATCCAAACCCAGGACGAATTCTTCGTACGCAATCCTCTTTAATAACTTCGCCTTCGTTAATATCTTTCACAAAGTATAAAGATCGACGAAAAACCTTATTACCTTCTTCAACTGAGGATCTAGCAAATGAAGTAGGACCTAATGCTGAAAAAGCTTCCTTCGTTTCCTTTACTAGCGCCTTCATCTCTTCTGGCTCAAGAGAAAAACTACTATCAACACCTCCATCAGATCTGTTTAATGTGAAGTGTTTTTCGATGGCAACTGCGCCCATTGATGTAGCCAATACACTCGCAAGATTTCCAATCGTATGATCAGAAAGTCCAACTTGGATGTTGAATTCTTTTTGCAATATTTGAATCATATTTAAGTTAGCTTCAGTTAAAGGCGCTGGATAACTGCTAATACAGTGGAACAACAAGATATTATCATTCCCAATAGACTTTGCAGCTTCTATTGCGTTTCCAATCTCCTCAAGAGATGCCATGCCTGTAGACATTAATATCGGTTTTTGTTTCCGTGCGATATACTTAATCAGTGGTAGATCAACAACCTCAAAAGAAGCTACCTTAAATGCGGGAGCTCCGAGGCTATCTAAAAGATCCACGGCTGTCTCATCAAACGGAGATGAGAAAAGCGTTACACCAATTTCATTGGCATAGGAAAAGAGTTCTTTATGCCATTCAAATGGAGTATAGGCCTCACTGTAAAGATCATATAACGATCTCCCTTTCCATAACCCATCATTGATGTAAAAATCAGGGTTATTAGCCTCAATAGTCATTGTATCAGGCGTGTATGTTTGTATTTTAACTGCATCAACTCCTGCATTTTTCGCAGCAAGAATTGTTTCTTTAGCCCGTAAAATTGATCCGTTATGATTTGCAGACACTTCTGCAATAACGTACGGATAAACATCTCTAGAAATATGTCGATCGTTAATGGAAAAATTATTGAGAGTCATATAATAGGCCTTCGTTGTCTAATCGAGAAAGTTCTTCTGTGATAACTGAATTCCAACCAGAAAAATTTGTGGGCAGATCTCTTACATAGTGATGTGTTCCAATACCTCTTTGTTTTTTTGCAGTCCATGTATCAGTTAGTAGCAAAGGTAGGAACTCAAGAAATAGGGTCTCCATGTTCTCTCTTAATACTGAATATGTCTTCATAAATGTGTCGTCTGATTCCTGAAAGTTGACATATTTTTGTTTAACAATTTCTCCCGTGTCTACTCCATTGTCTATTAAATGGATAGTAACTCCGCTAGGAGTATTGTCGTAAAAGGACCAGAAATTTGGATGAGCACCACGATTATAGGGCAAATATGAGAGATGCAGATTAAATATCGGGCAATCCAAACTATCGATCACATTCTGTTTTAAAATATGTCTATATCCATAACTGACTACGCAGTCATAACCTTTGGTTGCTTCAAATTTTTCTTCAGTATGATCAACGATACAATTGTTGACGACTAAAGCATCAATTAACTTTGTTTGCGATTGGTTGTAACCTAGAAACAAAATTTTCTTTGTAGGGTTTTCATTTTCGTTTATGCGTATCATTTTAACTTCTACTTTTAGGTTTTCTGCTTGCAGTAAAAGAGCCTTTCAGCATCCCACTATTAAAGCCAAACTCTTTGAAGAAGCGCTTTACTTTTTTCAGTGCTTTGGTATGTTCGTTCCTAATCGCATAAATCATTCTTCCATTCCTCAGTTCATCCTATAAGTTCTTGAATGATCTTAATCACTTTGGTTTGCTCAATGTCTTTAAGCGAGGGATACATGGGAATACTAAGCACATCTTCGTGATATTTCTCAGCCTCAGGGCAATAGCCCTCTTTAAATCCTAGACGTTCATAATATGGGTGACGGTACACTGGAATATAATGTAAATTTACATTTATACCAAGGCGCTGCATCTCATCATACATTTCTCTCTGACTTAGGCGCGCTTTTTTGAGCAACAAGCGAATAGGATATAAATGATATGCAGAGTAGGTATCCGGACTTTGAAATGGTATTGTCAGGGGTAAACCCGATAATTCATTATTATATCTCTTTGCTATGGCATGCCGTTGTGAAACAAACTCATCCAATCTTTCTATTTGACTCAAGCCTAGTGCAGCTTGTATATCAGTCATTCGATAGTTAAATCCTAATTCAATTTGTTGATAATTCCAAATTTCATTTAAGGGTCGGATATCCATATCACTTTCAGAGCTAGTGATACCATGACTACGAAATAGCGTTAAACGTCTAGCTATACTTTCGCTATTAGTTACTGCTATTCCTCCCTCACCCGTGGTAATTATTTTTACAGGATGGAAACTGAATACTGTAATATCACTATAACGGCAATTTCCTACATACTGATTTTTATACTTACCACCAATAGCGTGTGAGGCGTCCTCAATTATTTTGAAACCATACTTTTCACTTAAAGCACTTATTTCTGCCATATCACAGGATTGTCCATTTAAATGAACAGGAATAACAACCTTAGGTAATTTGCCAAGTTTCTCCGCGGAGACTAACTTCTCTGATAAATGCTCGACGCTAAGATTGTAAGTATCAGGATCTATATCAATGAAATCTACGGATGCCCCGCAATAAAGTGCACAATTTGAACTAGCAACAAAAGTATTAGCAGACGTCCAAACATGATCATCTTTACCAACTCCTAATGCCAAGCAGGCGACATGCAATGCCGATGTAGCACTATTAGTGGCAACTGCAAATTCAGCCCCACAATATGCAGTAACAGCCTTTTCAAATAGTTTTCCTACTGGACCCTGCGTCAGCCAATCGGAACGTAACACAGATATCACTGCATCGATATCATCCTGGTTTACGTCTTGACGTCCATAATTAATTTTGCGCATTGAACATTTTCCTTTTTACTATTGCGGTCCTTTTTTTTCTAGAGTGGGTAACAATATTATAACCAACCGAATTTAAATCAGGTCCAAGTGTCGAGCCCAGTAGGCCATTTGTACCTAATATTAAAATCTTATTTTCTTTTATCATATGCATTGACAATTCAATGGGTAATATTAATTTAAGCGCTTAAAGTCCGCATGACATACTGGACCTTTAAGCAAGCTCATTACATCACGACCTTCTTCGCATTCTTTAATCAATTCAAATACAGAGTTCAGCGCATCGAAGTAGCCTTCTACAATATCTGGCGTATGTTCAATACAAACATAAACGCTATTGCTGGCTAAGTAACCCTTAGCTAACATTTCTTGTGTTATTAAAGTTTTGTAGGCAAGTGCATTTTCACTCTGAAACGTGTAGCTATTAAGTGATGGTAAACCCGTGTGACTAATAGCAAGACCATGCTGATCTGCTAATAATTTGTATTGATTACGGATCTGCATGCCAGTTTGAGTAATGGTATCCCAAGATTTAATGCGTTCCATTACTTCTAAGGTTTTTAAGGCTGCTGTTGGGCCAATACGTTCTGTCCAAAAAGTGCTACTAATAAATGTAGATTGGGCAGCCTCCATCACTTCACGTCGACCAATAGTAGCGGTGATACCATAGCCATTGCCTAGAGCCTTACCAAACATCGCCATATCGGGTTCAACCTCATATTTTTTGTGCAGGCCACCAAATGTTTCACGAAAACCTGATGTACATTCATCAAATATCAATACTATGTTATGGTCGGTAGCAAGTTTACGTACCTTCTGCAAAAAGTTATCTTCTGGGCCCATATTGCGCACAACTTCCATCTTAATAACACCAATATCTTGACTATTAACCAATGCCTCAAGTTCTGAGAAGTTGTTGTAATGAAATGGAAACACCGTACCCTTGAGATCATGTGGCACGCCTTTGGGCTCTAGCCCAGGCAGCAAATGTCCATCAAGGTTTTTATCGTCGCCCAAATTTGCGGAAAGATACCAATCATGCCAACCGTGATAGCCGCAAATTGCAACTTTATCTTTACCAGATGCGGCCCGTGCGATGCGGATAGCTATCGCATTAGCTTCACCGCCAGAACGTGCCAATCGGACCATATCAGCCCAGGGGTGCATCTCAATAAGTTTTTCTGATAAATAAACTTCTTCAGGGCAGTTAAAAGTAGACATATTGCCTTCAGATACCGTTTGCATCACCGCAGCATCCACTTCTGGGTGGCAATAACCTAGCGTGTTAGTACCAATGCCCATAATAGACATATCAATATATTCATTACCATCCAGGTCCCACACCTTACAGCCTTTGGCTTTACTAAAGTATGCTGGCCAAAGTCCGGGTAAAAACATTTCAGCCCGCTTAGAGAGAAGCATATTACCGCCAGGAATAACTTGCTTAGCCCTATTCCAGAGTTTTTGTCCTGTTCCTATTGTGGATCCTTCGTTACGAATGATTTGTTGATTTGCTTCAAACAATTTTGGCTGGCTACGCTGCAGCTCCAGCACCTGCTGCC
>MDSV01027390.1_pt1 | contig 14904 bp, 17 predicted proteins | sample 810851 | NCBI WGS metagenome assembly MDSV01 (sample SAMN05326640, study PRJNA326480) | marine metagenome | isolation source: seawater | place: Atlantic Ocean: North East | collected 2012 | reverse complement strand
TACCAATTTTAAATTTGATTTATCACAAATATGTCTTATTTTTTGAGTTTAAATATATTTTTTTACTATGCAACTTAAATACAACAGACAACAAAGTATCGGTAGTTCAATTACGAGATTTTTAATTAAATTAGTTTTAGTTCTTTTTGTATTAATTATTGGAATTTTTTTAATTGAAAAGATAAATTTTCCTAGTCCAAAGCAGGACTATAAAATAGACATAACAAATGATATCAAAAAGCTTAAATAAACTCCTAGGCTTTTTAATTTTAATTTTTTTACTAACGCCTTCTTTAATGTTAGCTGAAGAAGAAATTGATATTTGGAATAAAGAAAAAAAACAAAATATACAAAAAATTTTACCAACAGAAAATAAATTACAAAAAAATAAAAATCTCAAAGCATCTGACACTGTCAAAATTACTAATGATATTAAAATATCTAGTGAAATAACAGATGAGACAGGAGAAACCAAAATATTTGGAATATACGATCCAGAAAAAAATAATTTTAATTTAAATATGTGGTCAAGAACTAGTGCAGAGGACGTAAGATCAAGTATTAAAAGAATAAATAAGATTCAACTTTCAAGTATCTCACAAAAATTATTTGAAAATACACTTTATTCTTTTGCATACCCACCTGAAGGGATGAACGATAATGAGTTTATTGATTTAAAAATAAATTGGATGATCAAAAATAAAAGATCCGACCTAATTGAAGAATTCTTAAAACAAAATAGTGAGTTTCATAACAAAAAGAGAGTCATCCAATATCTTGTCGATGAAAATATTGCTAAAGCAAATATCAAGGAAGGTTGTGAAAAAATAAGTTTCATAGATAAAAATATAAAAGATTCATATTTAGAAAAATTCAAAATTTACTGTTTAGTATTTAATGATAAAAAAAATGAGGCACAATTACTTTACGATATTTTAAAAGAGCAAAATCAATCTGATAAGTTTTTTGATGACAAAATAAATTATTTACTTGGCATAACTAACAAAACTAATAATAATAAAATCAAAGAGGATAACTTGCTGAATTTTTACCTTTCAAGTATTACAAATAATAATTTTGAATATGAGCCAAAAAAAAATACTAAAAAAGAAATTTGGGAATATTTAAATGCAGCTAATTTGATTAAGCTTGATGATATTGAGGACAAAGAAAGAATTAGAGATCTAGAATTAGCCGCTAATCAAGGACAATACGAAAAAAATAATATTTTTGATATATATAAAAGAATCCCTTTTAGTCTTAATAGCTTAATTAATGCAAATAATATTTATCAAACTCTTGAAAAAAGTGATGCAAGAGCAATAATCTATCAAAAATATTTACTCTCAGATAATAATGAAAATAAAATTAAACTATTATTTTTATTAGAAGATCTATTTACAAAAGACAATTTATCCAACGTTTACTCTAAATTTATGAGCGATAAGCTCAAGGAAATAAATCCTAAAGACATTCCAGATGAATACAAGGAGGCTGTTGCCAAAAAATTAATTGATAAAGAGAATACTCAGTTAGGAAAAATAAAGTATGATGACAAAATACTTCATAGATCAAGATTAATCAAATATTTCACTGAAAATGCTAATCAAAAAAAAATCCAAAAAGACTTTAATAAAATTTATAAAAAAATAAGAAAAAATAGAAAATATTTTTTTTCAGCTAAAGACATTGCGCTAGTCGAAACTTTGGCTCAAGATGGATTTAATATACCAAAAGAACTAGACTACATGTCGATATCTAAAAAATACGATATACCATCAAATTTACTTAAACTCTCAAAAAACAATCAGCCAGCTTTTTTAACTTTGAAAATTGTAGAGATTATAGGCGAAGACGAGGGGCATGATTTAGATCCTGAAACAATTTACTTTATTACTCATCTTTTAAATCAAACTAATCTTAAAAAGTTAAGAAATGAAGTTTTGATTTCTTCACTACCACAAAGAATTTAATTGTATTATAAATCAATTAAATGAAGAGAAAAATTCTTATAGAGCCAGATCCAATTCTGCGAAAAAAATGTGATCCACTAGAGAAGGTTGACGATGAAGTAAGAAAATTGATGAAAGAAATGTTGCAAACAATGTACGATGCTCCAGGCATTGGTTTGGCGGCGGTACAAGTTGGAATATTAAAAAGATTGGTGGTTATTGATATATCAAAGGAAGATGAAAAAAAAAATCCTTTATTTCTCGTAAATCCAGAAATAATTTATCGATCTGAAAACAAATCTATTTATGAAGAGGGCTGTTTATCTTTACCTGGCCAATTTGCAGAAATCGAAAGACCCGCAAACTGCACTTTAAGATATATTGATTTTTTTGGAAAACAAAAAGAATTAAAAGCAGAAGGACTTTTAGCTACTTGCATTCAGCATGAGGTAGATCATCTAGATGGCATATTATTTATTGATTATCTTTCAAAACTTAAAAAAGATATGATTATCAAGAAATTAGTTAAACATAAAAAAGAAATTGAAAGAATAGTAGTTTAAACAATGTCTTTAAAGATTATTTTCATGGGAACTCCAGAGTTTTCAGTTCCAATACTTCAGTCTATTAGCCAGTCAGAACATAAAATTTTAGCAGTTTATACTCAACCGCCAAAAAAAAAATTAAGAGGACAAAAAGTTACTAAATCTCCGATACATTTAGTCTCACAAAAATTGAATATACCTGTTCGCTCCCCAGAAAAAATTGATCCTGAAGAAGTAAATTATATAAAGAATTTACAGCCCGATGTGGTAGTTGTCGTTGCGTACGGCAAAATTTTGCCTAAAGATCTTTTAGAGTTACAAAACATAAAATTTGTAAATATTCATGCTTCATTACTGCCGAGATGGCGAGGAGCGGCACCTATACAAAGAGCAATAATGAATCAAGATAAAGAGACTGGTATTTCAATCATGAAAATAATAAATGAGCTGGATGCTGGTCCTGTAATGCACTTTGTTAAATTAAAAATTAATAATGAAACTACTTACAAAAGTCTTGTAGAAAAAATGTCAAATATATCTTCAAAAACAATTTTAGAATGCTTGAAAATTTTAGAAAATAACGAAGAAAAATTTATACCACAAGATAAATCAAAAATTACATATGCAAATAAAATTAATAAATCAGAAACTAGAATTGATTGGAAAAAAAAAGCTGGAGATATTGTAGCAAAAATAAATGCCTTATATCCTACACCTGGATCTTGGTTTGAATTAAATGGCAATAGAATTAAGATTTTGAAGGCAAAAGAAATTAAAGCTGAAGGGAGTCCGGGTGAAATTATTAATAGTAAGTTTTTAATTGCTTGTGCAGAAAATGCGATCCAGGTTTTAGAGTTGAAAAGGGAAGGTAAAAAAAGTATGAGCGTAAATGATTTTTTAATTGGAAACAATATTAAACCCGGCACTATTTTAAAGAATGCATAACTATCAATTAATCATAGAGTATGATGGAAAAAATTTTGTTGGATGGCAATTTCAAAAAAATGGTAAGTCAGTCCAAGAAGTTTTGGAAACAAACCTAAAGAGGTTATTAAAAAAAAAAGTAAGAATCATCGGAGCAGGGCGCACTGACAAAGGTGTGCATGCATTTGGTCAAACAGCAAACTTTATAATTGATAAAAAAATAGTTAATAAAAAAAATTTTTTAAACTCTATAAATTTTTTTTTAAATAGATATCTTATATCTGTTATTGATTTAAAAAAAAAAAGACTTTGTTTTAATTCAAGATATGACGCAAAACAGAGAACATATGAATATAAAATTGTAAACAGATACAGCAATCCTGCAATTATGAAAGATAAAGTATGGCATGTCAGAAAGAAGTTAAATATTAATTTGATTAAAAAAGGAGCAAAATTATTAAAAGGCACACATGATTTCTCAACATTTAGATCATCCTCTTGCTCTGCTGGTTCACCAATTAGAACAATTGATAGAGTGAAAGTAAAAAAGCACAAAGACCTAATTCTTATAGAATTCAAATCAAAATCTTTTTTACAAAATCAAGTCAGGTCAATGGTTGGATGTTTAAAATATCTTTCAAGTGAAAAATGGAGCCTTACGAAATTTAAGTCAGTGATGAAGTCAAAAAAACGTAAATTTTGCGCACCTCCAGCCCCAGCATGTGGATTGTATCTAACAAGTATAAAATATTAACAGATTTTATTTGAATCCATATTTGATTAATGAATTTATTGAAATGAAGAATAATGATCTTAAATTTTCAAAAAAATTTAATTTATTATATTTTTTGTTTATCTTCCACATCCAATAAAGATTTCTTAGTTTATTACTTTGTAATGAATTCTGTCTAATTCTATATTTTGAAAGAGCTAAATTTAGCAAATTAGCTTCACCAATTTTTTTAAGAATTTTACATTTATAATAATAGTCTTCACAAATTAATGTATTTGTAAAATTTATATTTTTTGAGATAGATCTTTTTATCATCATTGTACTTGTTCCAATTGAGGTATTTTTTATAAATGAATTGAAAGTAAATTTTTTAGGCGGGTTAACAAATCCTAAAGATTTTTCTTTAATATCTATTAATTCATAACTTGTGTACGTAAATAAAAGATCATTTTTTTCCATAAAATTAAATTGTAATGATAATTTTTTTTTATTCCAAATATCATCAGAATCTATAAATGCTAGATATTTTCCAAAGGAATTTTTAATAGCTAAGTTTCTACAATAAGCTGCACCCTTATTATTCTTTAAAAATTTTATTTTAATTTTTTTATTTTTTAAACTCTTTAAAATCTTTTTTGTTCTATTATTTGAATTATCGTCAATAATTATAAGTTCCCATTGCTTAAAACTTTGATTAATAACTGACCTGATAGTAGATTTAAGATATTTTTCGCTATTAAAATTTGGCATGATTATGCTTATTTTAGGTACCATTTTTTAAATTATGCAATAATTGTTTGATAAATAATATATTTATTTAGATATTACACTTTCGGTGGTAAAAGAACACCTTTAGTATAAAATAGATTACAAATAATAAAAATGGTTAATAATTATTTAAATTCATAGATTTATGCTTTCTATAGTAATACCAGTATATCAAGCTGAACATAGTATAAAGAAATTGGTAAAAAAGTTATTAGAGGTGTTTTCTACTACAAACTTTGAAATAATTCTTGTTAATGATTGTAGTCCAGATAATTCTCACCAACAATGTTTAGAAGCTTACAACGAAAATACAAATTTCGTAACTTACATAAAACTTGCAAAAAATATGGGAGAACATAATGCCGTGATGGCAGGTCTTAACTATGCTAAAGGTGAATGGGTAATTATCATGGATGATGATTTTCAAAATCCTCCAGAAGAGGCTTTAAAACTTTTTAATTACGCAGAAAAAAATACTTTTGATATAGTTTATGGGAACTATAAAAAAAATAAAAAACATAATTTTTTTAGAAATTTCATAAGTAGTATTAACGACAAAACCGCAAATTGGATACTTGGAAAACCAAAAAATATCTATTTAAGTAGCTTTAAATGTATAAAAAAAAAATTAATTGACCATATAGTAAAATATAAAGGTCCTTACCCTTACATCGATGGACTAATATTATCCAACTCTTCTAATATTGGAAGTATAGACACAGAACACAGTACAAGAGAATCAGGGAATTCAGGTTACACGCTTTTAAAACTTTTAAAACTTTATGGTAATTTATTTACTAATTTTTCTACAATACCTATTCATTTTTTTTCTATATCAGGTATCATATTAACGCTTATTGGGTTTGCATTTGGTTTATTCATAGTAATTGAGAAAATAATTAACCCTCAAGTACCTGCTGGTTATAGTTCTATTCTATCAGTAATCTTATTTTTTTCTGGTATACAATTAATATTTTTAGGATTAATCGGTGAATATATTGGTAAAATTTTAAAAAATGTAAATAAAGAAAATCAGTTTTTTATTGATATCATTAAAGAGAAAAGTAAAAAATAATATTTACTTAGTAGTAATAAACGATCGAACTTAAAAGAAAAACTATAAAATATAAGTTAATAAAAACAACACTTTTAAAATTAATTTTTTGCTCATTTAAGAAAAAAAATAGAATTAATATTAACATAATTGGATCAAAAGTTTCTTGATATAAAGGATATATAAATAACGATAATATTAAAAAATACAGAATTATGTAAAAATTACTTTTATTGATAAATAAATATATAATTGGCCAGAGACAAAGAGCTGCTAAAAATAAGAAAAAACTTTGGGCTCTGCTATTTTCGAACAATATGAACAGCAATTTTCTTATTGCACCGCCCCCATCAAAAATTGAGTGAAAATTAAATTCTGGTCTTACATAGAAAAGTTCTAAACTAATAATATAAATTAAAATTAAAATAAATGAGCCTAAAAATATTTTATCTGTTAGTATTTTCTTTAAAGAGTATAAACCGTTATTATTAAAAAAAATAAATGGTAAAAAATATATTGCCATTATAGTAATTGCATAAATCATATTATCCCACAAAATTACATCTAAGTCGTGTAGTTCTGCATGCGAAGGAGGAAATATTCCATTCCATTTGTAAATTAGATAAATATACGGAGAAGAAAAAAGAAAATAAAGAAACACTAGCGCCATTTTCTTTCCTATATACTTTTCTGAAAAAAAAATTTTTAAAAAGAAAATTAAAGGAATGATTAAAAGTTTTTGATCAAAATAAATACACATAGAGCTAAACAATGTTAATAAGAATAGATTAATATTTGATCTATTTTTTTCGTAGTCAAAGAAAAAGAAAATTGAGATTAGAGAGGTAATTAATCCAAAGTTTTCTTCTAATCCCCAATAACTTGAAGTTCTGTAATAAGGACTTAAAAGAATTGTCACAGCGATAATCGCTAAATATATTTTTCTAGTTTTTGTAAATTTTTTAACTAAACAATAATAAAATAAAATAGGTGAAATCATAGAAACTAAAAAAATGCTAAATCTAAAAGACTCAATATTATCTGTTAATGGATTTAAATATTTGTGAAACAAATATAGAAGCGGAGGTCTATTACTATAGATTTCTGAACCAGTAATAGTCTTAATGGTTTCATTATTTAAATAAATTTGCAAATTCTTCCAAACGTGACCTAAATCTCCAGAATAAAACCCAGCTCCTGCAGCGTTTTCATTTAAATAAAAACCAAGAGGATAACTTAAGATAGTTAATATGATTAATAGATATATTAAAATATTTTTTTGATAAATCATTGCAATTTATATATTTCTAAGACTATTTTAGATTAATTTCAATTAATCTATTGTTTGAATCAAATTACGTCTTAAAGTAATGAATTTATGAAAAATCAAAAATTATACACTACAAGACCCAATATAGTTTCATTTTTATATTTTTTAACAATTTATTTGATGATTATTAAAATTGGTAAATTTAATCAAAAGAAAAAAATTTTAGATTTTGGTTCAGGTCTAGGATATTTAAAAAAGATAAATAAAAAACTAAACAATCCATCAAAAATTATAAATTATGACAAGATTACTAAATTATCTGAGATTAAAAAATGGGACAACCAAAGGTTTGATACTGTAGTTTTTTGTCAAAGCGCTTATATGCTTAGTAGAAGAGAGTTAAATTCAATTTTAAGAAGGATTAAAAAGAAAAATCCAAAAATTGAAATTATTGTTGCATTAAGCACAAGATCTTTTTTAAACAGACTAATGAGCAAGATTTTAGGACATAAAGATGCATACACTGGTTTAAAATTAACTCCTAAAATTGAAGAACAAGAATTTTTGAAAAATTGCAAAGTTATGTCAAAAGTCAACTTTTTAAATTTATTCAAAGTTTTTCTTTTGAGATTTGAATAAATTGTTTTATCTTTTTTTTGACCTTTTAGATGCTTTTACTCTCCATCTAGAACCCTCTCTTAGAATGAAACCCACACATTTTTTAGATCCGCATCTACATGGAAAATCTTTATAATCTTGATCAAAACTAAATCCATAATCATAAGAAAGTTCCTCTCCTTTTTTTATATCTTTAATTGCGTAAACCCAAACTTTAAGACCAGTTCCGTAGACTTCACAATTAGGGTCGCAAGAATGATTAATTAATCTAGCAGTGTTGTACTTAAAATCTCCATCAAGGTCGTATTTTTTATTGATGTTAAAAAGATATATTGCTTTTTCGTTATCAAATTTCGGATTAGCTTCTACAAATTTTTTGGTTACAATTTTTCCTCTATATTCAATTATTTTTGTGCGGTCTTTTATATCGCAACTAGCATATAAACCCTTGTTATCTATCTTAGATTTTTTAATTCTGTAGAGCTTCACTTAAAATACTCGATCAAAATATTTTTATAGATATCTCTTAGTTTTCTTAAGTCAGATACAGCAACACATTCATCAATTTTGTGCATAGTTTTATTAACAAGACCAAACTCAAGACAAGGAGAAATCTTTTTTATAAATCTTGCATCTGAAGTGCCACCAGTGGTCGAAAATTTAGGATTAATTTTTGTAACTTTTTTGATCACTTTTTTAGCCATAAATATTGTTTTGTTAGGTTTTGTTAAAAAAGCATCACCGTTTGCAAAATAGTTAACTTTATATTTACATTTATTTTTTTTGCACAAATTCTTGATAACATAGTTAATATTTTTTTTCAGTGAGACAGAATTGTGTTTATTATTGTATCTTATGTTAAATTGAGCCTCCGCTTCTGCAGGAATTACATTATGAGCCTTATTATTTACAAAAATACTTGTAATCTCTAAATTTGAGGGCTGAAAATTTTTGTTTCCACTATCTAATTTTTTTTCTTTCAATTTTTTGCAGATATTAATTAAAGTATCTATCGGGTTATTTAAAAGTTGAGGATAAGCAACATGACCTTGAGTTCCAAATATTTTTATTTTTCCAGAAAGACTTCCTCTTCTTCCAATTTTAATCATCTCTCCAAGCTTATTAGGATTAGTTGGTTCTCCGACTATACAAAAATCAATTTTTTCTCTCTTTTTTTTTAAATATTCAACAACTTTTTTGGTACCATTAATGGCATAACCTTCTTCATCACCTGTTATTAGAAAACTTATAGATCCATTAAATTTATGCTTACCTTTGAGAAATTTATCAACTGCTGCAACAAAACATGCGATAGAACTTTTCATATCATTTGCACCTCTGCCTACTAAATGATTTTTTTTGATAACTGGTTTGAATGGATTAACAGTCCAATCTTTTATATTCCCAGGTGGAACCACATCAGTATGTCCTGCGTAACATATGTTTGGTCTTTTTGTTCCAATTTTCGCATATAAATTTTTAATTGGTTTACTTCTTTTATCTTTAAATTCTAGAATACTAGTTTTAAATCCTAAAGATTTTAGTTTATTACTTAAAAATTTAATAGCCCCAGCGTCTTTTGGTGTGACACTCGGGAATCGAATTAATTCTTGAGCTAATTTTAATTCATTAATCTTTGGCATCAGTCTCTTAATAAATCATTAATTGATGTTTTGCTTCTAGTTTTTTCATCAACCTTTTTTACAATTACTGCACAGTAGAGAGACGGACCATCTGGATTTTTTTTGTTTGGCATAGAGCCAGGTACCACAACAGAATAAGCAGGGACTTTGCCATATGAAATTTTTCCACTTTCTCTATCAACTATTTTTGTTGAAGCACCAATATAAACACCCATTGATATAACCGCACCTTCTTCTACTAAAACTCCTTCTGCAATCTCTGATCTTGCACCAATAAAACAATTATCTTCAATAATAACTGGGCCAGCTTGTAACGGTTCTAAAACTCCACCAATTCCAGCTCCACCAGAAACATGGCAATTTTTACCAACTTGCGCACAAGATCCTACCGAAGCCCATGTATCTATCATGGTGCCTTCATCAACATAGGCTCCAAGATTTACAAAGCAAGGCATTAAAACAACTCCTTTTGCTATAAATGATCCTTTTCTGACCACTCCATTCGGCACATGTCGATAGCCAGCTTTTTTCCAATCGTCCTCTTGCCATGTAACAGACTTACCAGGGACCTTATCATACCAGGTTGTATAAGGTCCTTTAGACATCGTCATCTTGTTGATTCTAAAACTTAACAATATTGCTTTTTTTATCCATTGGTTTACTACCCATTCTCCACTTTTCTTTTCTGCTACTCTCACTTCACCTTTATCAGTCAACTCAATGGTTTTATTTATTGCTTCGATAATTTTTTTATCTGAACTTTCAGAAATATCTTTTTTATTTTCAAAAGCATTATTTATAATTATTTCAAGTTCCTCTGTTTTCATTTATCTCCTTTAAAAAGTTTACTAGTTTGTCAGTTTTGTAGGTAACAAAATCAGATTCAGAGTATTTTGCTGCCCACGGTTCATTATTTTTAATCCAAACTGTTTTCATACCCATTTCATAAGCTGGTTTTAAATTTCTTGCTATATCTTCAAAGAATATACAATATTGTGGCTCAATTTTGTAATTTTCTACAATTTTTTGGTAAGGTTCTTTAGATGGTTTAGGTATAAATTCAGAGTCTCTAATATCGAAAATTCCATCAAAAAGCTTATCAATTCCAATTCTTTTAGTCACATTTTCTGCATGTGCCCTTGAGCCGTTTGTAAAAATAATTTTTTTACCATCAAGTCTTTTAATCTCATTAGCCAGATCTTCATCCTTATTCAAAAAATTTAAATCTACATCATGTACAAATTCTAAAAATTCATCAGCATCTATCTTATGGTTTTTAATCATTCCATTTAAAGTAGTATTATATTCTTGAAAATAATTTTTCTGAATTTTTCTTGCTTCGTCTACACCAATATTCAGTTTATCTGAAATAAATTTTGTCATTTTTTTATCTACTTGATCAAATACTTTAGTAGCTCCATCATAAAGAGTATTATCTAAGTCAAATAACCAAAATTTTATTTTTGAGAAGTCTTTCATTTTCTTATTAAGGTTCCTGCTCCTTGATCTGAAAATATTTCATGAAGTATAGAGTGAGGTTTTCTTCCATCAAGTATCACAACTCCCCTTACTCCATTTTCTACAGCATCTACACAGTTTTCAATTTTTGGTATCATCCCACCTTGAACTACTTTCCATTTTATTAAATTTTCAAGATCAAAAGGTTTAATTTCTGTTATTAATTTTTTTTTGTCATCATAAACACCCTCGACATTAGTCATTAATAAAAGTCTTCTTGCCTTTAATTTTTTTGCAATAGCATTAGCTGCTGTATCACCATTAATATTATAAGTTTGATTATTTTTATCTAGACCAAGTGGCGCAACTACAGGAATTTTGTCAGTTTCTAAAAGACTTTGTACAATATCAGCATTAATTTTTTCTGGTATACCCACATAACCCAATTCTTTTTTTGCTGGTATTACACTTATAATATTATTAGTTTTAGAATTAACTGATATTGCATTTGAACCTTTTAGTTTTAAAGACTTAACTATATCATTATTAAAGTCTATCAAAACTTTTTCGACAATTTTTATAACTTTATTATCAGTAACTCTTAGACCATTAATGAATTTTGTTTCAATTTTTTCTTTATCTAATTCTCTTTTAATTCTTGGCCCGCCCCCATGAACTACAATAATTGAAAGTCCTAATTTGTTTAAAATATTTATATCGTCAATAAAATTATTAAATATGTTTCTGTCTATTAAGACGTTACCACCATATTTTATGACAATCTTTTCATTTTTATATTTTGAAATATATTTTTGAATATTTTTGATATCTGGCGCATTTTTAGGCCAAAACTCATTTATTTTTTCAAAAGATATTTCTTCAGACATTTAATTAGTCTTTACTTTTGTCTGTTTCATTATTACCCATTGCTGTGCAATCGTAAGAATATTATTTATCGTCCAGTAAACTACTAGTCCTGACGGAAAAGAAGCTAAAATAATTGTAAGGAAAAGTGGGAAGAAAGCAAATATTTTTGCCTGAATAGGATCAGTGGGGGCAGGGTTTAACTTTTGCTGTACCCACATTGAAGCTCCCATTAATATTGGCCAAATTCCAATTATTAAAAAACTTGGTGGATCCCAAGGTATCAGGCCAAATAAATTAAAAATTGAGGTCGGGTCTTTATCTGATAAATCTTTAATCCAGCCAAAAAAGGGCTGATGTCTCATTTCTAAAGATATAAATAACATTTTATAAATTGCAAAAAAGAAAGGTATTTGAATCAGAACGGGTAGGCATCCAGAAGCAGGGTTTATTTTCTCTTTTCTATATAAAGCCATCATTTCTTGTTGAAGCTTTACTTTATCCTCTTTGTGCAATTCTTTAAGTCTTGCCATTTCAGGCTGAACTGCTTTCATTTTCGCCATTGATCTGAAAGAATAATTTGCTAATGGGAAAAAAATCAATCTAATACCAACAGTGATGATAACTATTGCTATCCCAAAATTACCAGAATATTTGAACAGATAATCAATTATAAAGAAAAGAGGCTTCGTGAAAAAATAAAACCAACCCCAATCAATAACTAAATCAAACTTTTCTATTTTCTGTTCTTTTGCATAGGTATCAATTATTTCAACTTCTTTTGCTGCCACAAAAAGTTTTATTTCATTAGAATTATTAGCAGAAGCGTTTATAATTGTAGGATTATTTAATATATAATTTGCTTTAAAAGCATTCCTGTATAAAAAAGTGGATTTAAAATTCTCACCCTTTTTTGGGACTAAAGCTGCCATCCAATACTTATCTGTTATACCAAGCCACCCTTGATTAGCTTCTCGTACAATTTTATTTTCTTCAATATCATCGTAATCATCCTCTTTAAGCTCATCATCAAAAACTCCTATAAAGCCTTCATGGGAAATATAAAAATTTTGGATGTCATCAGGAACTTTATTTCGTGTAATTTGTGCATATGGATATAATTCTAATGGTTGATTAGTATTATTTTGCACTTGCTGAGTAATAGTAAATAAATAATTGTCATCTAATTCAATTTTTCTTTTAAAAATTATCCCTTCACCATTATTCCACTCTAGAAAAATTGGTTGGTTTTTATTTAAAATGTTATTACCTTTATATCCCCACACGGTTTCTTTAGTTGGGACTTTTATTTTGTTCCCAAGGCTAGTCCACCCAGTTTCAACATAAAAACCATCTTCAGTTTCAGATGGATTTAAAAACTCTACATTTTTATTGTTTTTTAAATTTTGTTTATGCTTCTTAAAGGAAATATCATCTATGAGACCACCCTTTAATGAAAGAGAACCGATTATACTTGAATTTTCAATAACTAATCTTTTTGAACCCTTAATTGACTCTGCTCTTGAAATCTTTTTAACATTTGTGGAGTCACTAATATTTGGAGTAATTTTACTTTCAACATCCTCCTTTTGTTGTTGCGGGATACTTTTTTCAACTGGTCTTGGCTCTTCAAAAAATGCTGCCCAAAAAAGTAAAACAGACATAGACAAAGCTATTGCTACAAAAACATTTTTGTTATCCATTAAATTTTCCTTTTTTAAAATTATTTCTGTTTGGGACTAAATCTAATCCAGATCCACCACCTAATCTTTTAAAAGGATGACATCTGAAAATTCTTTTTATTCCCATAATAGTTCCCTTTATTATTCCATGAATTTTTAATGAATTAATATAATATTCAGAACATGATGGTAAGTATCTACAACTGTTTCCAAAAAAAGGTGAAATAAAATATTTGTAGAATTTTATAAAATAAATATACAAGAATAAAATAATTTTTTTCATCTACTTAACAATTTAAAACTTTTTAGCATTTGAACCATAAGGTTACTTTGTTTCTCAGTGTAAGCTTTTGGTTTTCCAAAAACTATATAAGTATAATCCTTGTTAATTGCACCTCTTTTTTTTAATATTTTTTGAACAATAGCTTTTAATTTTCTTCTAATTTTGTTTCTTTTAACAGCATTACCTATTTTTTTTTTCATAACAAAACTTATTAGCAAATTACCTTTAAATTTTGGAGAATAAAAATTTTTAGCTGCAAATATTGAATAATATTCTGTATGAACTTTTTTTTCCTTAAGAGCTTTTTTAAATTGGTTGCTTTTTTTTAAACTCTCAAGCTTAACCATTAAATATTTTAAGTTGATATTGTCTTTCGGCCCTTGGCTCTTCTTCTTGCTATAAGTTGCCGACCAGTTTTGGTTGCCATTCTTGCTCTAAAACCGTGCCTTCTTTTTCTAACTAAATTACTTGGTTGATAAGTTCTTTTCATAAATATTTTTAGGTATATATTTTAATTGTTGTCTAATGTACAGGTAAATTATGAGCAAAAAATTAAAACTATTTTTAGGAATTACATATATTTCGATATTACTCTTATTTTTATTATTAATTTTTTCTTATATCGAAATAAATAGACTTGACGACTTTTCATACTATAAAGAACTACAGTCAATTCTAGAAAAAACTGTTAGCGATAATCTTTTTGTGAATCTTTTAATATTTTTTATATTTTGTATAGTATGGGTTTCTTTATTAGGTTTTGGATCACCAATTTTATTAATTTCAGGAATTTTATTTGGTAAATGGATGGGAACTTTTATATCTGTTATATCAATTTCGTCAGGCGCATTAATTTTATATTTGATTGCAAATTTTTTCTTTAAAGATTTAGTCAACAGTCTATTTCAAAAAAGATTTTCAAAATATATTTATTTATTTAAAAAAAACGAATTTTACTATTTTTTTATATATAGATTCATTGGTGGCCTTGGAGTGCCATTTGGACTGCAAAACTTAATACCGATTTTATTTGGTATGGGTAAGTTGAATTATTTTCTTTCAAGTTTTTTTGGATTTATACCTGGTTTTTTTATTTTTAACACTATCGGC